>Ga0334722_10000071_pt1 | contig 144263 bp, 125 predicted proteins | sample C3_bottom_MG_FD_207210 | JGI IMG/M metagenome (GOLD analysis project Ga0334722, IMG submission 207210) | Sediment microbial communities from Yellowstone Lake, YNP, Wyoming, USA - C3_bottom | ecosystem: Environmental > Aquatic > Freshwater > Lake > Sediment | place: USA: Wyoming | collected... | reverse complement strand
ATGCCGTCCGGGGAGACGTCCTGCTGTGTCGAGAGCACGATGTTCCTGTATTCCAGCTCGGCCTTCTGCTCGAAGAACCGTTTTATCAGGCCCGCGGTCATACCGAACTCGGTCTTGTCGTCCTCCAGCCCCGAGAGCAGGGCTGGGTTCTGCTCGGAGAGGGTCCTGGATATCCGGGCAAGCGGCCTGGACACCCATTTTATCATTGCAAAAGACATGATGCAGAGTATGGCGGCCGCGAATACCACAAAGAACGCAGTCTGCCGCTTCATCGCCTTGGATATCTCGCTGTAGGACCCCGGCACCGTGTTCAGGTAAACGCCGGCCGCGGGCCTGCCGTCCCACCCTTCGAGGTTCTCGGCGAAGCGCACCTCGCCGTCTTTGAGGATTCGCGCGGTTTCCGGCCCTGTCGTCGTATTTATCTCTACGCCGCAACCGGTCAGGGCGGCGAGCTCGGAGACGTCCGTCTTTGTCCAGAGCTTGCCGGCGAGAATATATCCCTTGGGCGCGGAGTTCCTGTCGACGTCGCTTACGGGCTGGACGGGCGCGCCGCGGAGCTCAAGCAGGCCCGCCTTTGTCATGACGAAGAAATGTGGGTATAGGCCGCGGCCGAAGGCCGTCTCGTAGTTGGCCTTGTTGAACCCGGTGTCGAGCCTGCCCGTTTTTCTGGAAAAAAGGGAATAGACCTCGCTGTATGCGGGGCCCAGGACCCATATGCCGTCCGCCTTGAATGTGGAGAGACCGGACTTGAGGTTCGGGTATGCCCATTTCGTGTCCTTTGTTTTGATGAAGCTTACCATCTCGTCCCAGTAGCTGTAGTCGTTGGCCAGGCTCTTCAGGTTCACGCCCTTAAGCTCCATCGACCTGACGAAGCTGGCCTTCTTTTCCCTGACGGTCTCCCCGGTTATCGCCGAGAGCTTTTTGTCCTCTTCGCGCATCTGCAGCGCAAGCCAGCCGGAGAACAGCGCTATTATCACGACTATGAGCAAAAGAATCCTTCCCTGTATCTTCATGACGCGCCTCCCATGACAGGCAATATTACCGTGAACGACGTCCCGGCCCCCTGCGTGCTTTCGACCTCGACCCGGCCGCCGTTGGCCTCGGTCAGGTTCTTAACCACCGCCAGTCCCAGCCCGATGCCGCGCGCCTTGGTCGTGTACAGCGGCTGGAAGAGTTTTTCCATATTCTCGGGTGCGATGCCCATGCCGGTGTCGCGGACGCTCACCCTGATTTCAGAGCGGCCCTTGTCCTCTTCAGCCTTGATGTCGAGCGTGCCGCCGTTGGGCATGGCGTCGACCGCGTTGTTTATCAGGTTGATGAATACCTGCTTTATCTGAAGGGGGTCTATGGATAATGCGAGCAAGGTTTCCGGGTAAACAGTATGCAACTCGACGTTACCCGGGATGGCGCATTTCCCCGTGCTCATCGAGACGATGTCCCTGACCATGACTTTTTCGGGACGTGGCGGCTTTGTCCGCACCGAGTCCAGCAGGTCGGAGACTATCCGCTCGGCGCCTGATATCTCATCCTTGATTATGCCGAGGTACTCCCTGGTGGTATCGTCCGCGTCCGTAAGCATGGCCTGGAGGAAGTATACAGCGTTGTTCATCACCCCGAGCGGGTTACGGAGTTCGTGGCCGACGACACCCGCCACCTGGCCCAGGGTCGCAAGCTTCTCCTTCCGTACCAGCTCTTCCTGGGCGTCCAGGAGCTGGCGCGTCCTTTCCAGGACCTTTGTTTCTAGCCCTAAGTTAAGTTTCCGTATCTCCTCTTCCATCCGTTTTCTCTCGGTGACGTTGCGGACGATCCCGAGTACCGCGCCGCCGCCGTCCAGGTTTATCGGAGAGACCGTCGATTCCGCGGTTATATAATCTCCGGATTTATTCCTGATGCGCATCTCGAAGGTTTCGACTTCTTCGCCGCTCATGAGCGATTGAAATACCTCGTTAACCTTGGGCAGGTCGGATGGATGCAGCATAGGTGCAAATGGTTTGCCGAGCCACTCCTCCTTCTTCCAGCCGGTCATGGATTCGAAGGCCGGGTTCAGGGACGTAAAGGTCTTGTCCTTGGAAACCGTGTAAATAACGTCTTTCGCGTTCTCGAAGACGTTACGGAACATCTCCTCGCTCTGGCGCAAGGACTCTTCCGCCCGTCTGCGGTCTGTTACAACCCGGACGGACTCCACGCCTGCAATTATGCTCCCGGACAGGTCTCTCAGCGGCGAGGCTTTTATGTCGAGGTACTCGGTCCCGCCGAGCCGCCCGGTCTTCCTCTCTATGGAATGCACCCCGCCGTCTTCGAAAGACTTCATGACGGGGCAGTCGTCGCAGATATCATTCCTGTTTTCATAGGCCCTGTAGCAGCGTTTCCCCACGCAGTCCCCGAAGGTGTCCTTCATGGCCCTGTTCTGGTAAATGACATTGTAATCCTTGTCCTGTATGGTTATGCAGTCCGCGATGTTGGACAGGATGTTTTCAAGCTTGTTCTTTTCCTCCCTGACCGCGGCCTGCGTCTGTTCGAGTTCCGCCTTCTGCTCGAATGAGCGTTTTATCAGGCTTGCTATCCTGCCGAACTCGGCAGGGTTTTTCTCAAGAGTCCCAAGAAGGCGGGGGTCTTGTCTGTCGAGGGTCCTTGATATTGCGGCAAGCGGCCTGGACACCCACATGACCATGGAGAACGTCAGTATGCAGAGTATTGAGGCAGTGAATATAACGAAGAAGGTAAGCTGTTGTTCCAGGGTGTGTATGATGCTTTTGTAATAGGGTGGGGAAGTGTCTAAGTGAATCCTCGCGACCGGCTTCCCGTCCCAACCGGGAAGGTCTTTTATAAAATGGATTATTTCATTGTTGCCGCCGTGCGACGGGATGGCTGCATTGGTTGACAGAACCTTTATGCTGCACCCCGTAAGGAAAGACAGTTCCGAGATGTCCTCCTTGCCCCATAGCCTGCCGCCCAGGAGGTAGCCCCTCGGGGTTGACTTCCTGTCTACGTCGCTAACAGGCTGGACAGGGGCGCCCCGAAGTTCAAGCAGTCCGGCTTTGGTCATGACGAAGTAATGCGGGAACAGGCTTTTTGTAAAAACCGTCCTGTATACGTCTTTGTCCAAATCAATTTCGATTCCGCCTGCCCTTTTTGAGAACTGAGAGTACATGCTTTCGTAGGCAGGGTCGAGCACCCATGCGGCATCGAGGTTGAACGTGTTGAGGCCGGTTAAGATGTTCTGATAGGCCCACTTCGTATTCTTCTCCTTGATGAACCGGACCATCTCGTCCCAGTAGCTGTAGTCGTCGGCGAAACTCTTGAGCTTGGCCCCTTTCATCTCAAGGGCCGTATCGAACTCGGCGCTCTCGTGGACGGACATCTCCTCCGTCAGCACGTCCAACCTGTGTTTATCCTCGTGCATCTGGATGGCAAGCCACCCGGCGAACAGGCCGCAGATTGTAAATATCAGAAGGAACACCCTGCCCTGAATTTTCACCTAACAGTCTCCCGCAAAATGTTAAGCAGCCGCCTCGTTGCGTCCGGCGGACAGGTCGGCCTCGACCCTGTTCCTGCCGTTCTGTTTCGCCCTGTACATGGCGGAGTCGGCCTTCTTGATGGTCTCTTCGGGCGACAGGCCATTGCAGCAGGCGACCCCCAGGCTGACGGTCACGCCCGCGCCGGACTTGACCGCCTCCCTGATACGCTCGGCGGCCTTTACGGCCTCATCCAGCCCGGTTTCCGGGAGGAGCAGTACGAATTCCTCGCCGCCGTACCTGAAAGCGTAGTCGGCCTCCCTCGCATGCCCGGCGATGATGTTCGCGAGCTTGACGAGCAGGATGTCCCCTTCAGTGTGGCCGTACGTGTCGTTGAAGTTCTTGAAATAATCCACGTCCAGCATAATTACCGAAAGCTGTCTCTTGTACCGCCCTGCCGCGTGGGACAGCTTTTTCATCTGTATCTGGAGGAAGCGCCGGTTGGCAAGCCCGGTCAGGGGGTCGTGCAGCGAGAACATCTTCGCCATCTCGTACGACTGCGAGTTCTCGACCGCGACCCCTATCTGGCCGCCGACGGAAGCGAGCTGCCTGAGCGCCTGGTCGCCCACTTCCGTTCCTGGCCGGGTATAAAGACAGAGCACGCCGACCACCTTGTCGGGCGCCTTAAGCGGGACGGCCACGTTCCCGTGGCATTCAGCGTGACCGGCCATTGTATGTCTTGGGTCCGACATGGAATCCCCGGATATTATTGTCTCGCCCCTCAGGGCGGCAAGGCCGCAGAGGCACTCACCGAGGCGCATGCTCCTGCACTGCGCGGCCTCGGCGTCCGACAGCCCGATGGATGATGCGAGCGTAAGCCTGTCGTCCTCGACAATGAAGACCGCGGCCTTGTGCTCGATGCCGGGGACGTCCATCCCGACCACGGCGGGCAGCACCTCGCCGAGAAGTCCGTCCAGGTCAATAGTCCTGCCGATGGCGCGGGATACCTCGTAGAGGTTTCGAAGCTCGGCGTTCATCCGCTCCAGCTCGGTCGTGTGACGGTGTATCTTCTCCTCGGACTCCCGCTTGTCGAGGGCGCGCCTGATGTGGAGCAGGAGCTGCTCGATGTCGTAGGGCTTCTGCAGGAACGAGAACGCGCCCTTGTTCGTCGCCTCGATGGCGGAGTCGAGTTCCGCGTTGCCGGTGAGGATAATGGCCTCCGTCTGGGGCTGCCATGTCTTCAACCGTCCGAGGACCTCTATCCCTGACATGTCCGGGAGCTTCAGGTCGATGAGCGCGACCTCCACCGGGTGCTCGGTAAGCACTGCGAGCCCCGCCGTCCCGTCCTTCGCCGCGAAGGTCTTGTAGCCCTTCGCGGTCAGGATGTCGTAGAGCGTCTTCCTTAGTCCCGCGTCGTCGTCGATGATAAGTATATTGTGTTTTTCCATGGGCCCACCTTTGCCGAGAATTATAAACCACAGCCGGGGATCTGTTGCTTAAGGCTTGGGCGGGAAAACTCTGAATGGGTACTAATGCCTACAGTATAGCATACGGAAAAAAGATAGGGAAACCCCCGAGCCTGCTATATATAATATAATCTATACCCGCGGCCGGACATACATGTTTCAATGTATTCGGCCCGGCATGACAACTCGTATTTTTTGTTGTATACTGTAGCTGTAACCAAGCTGTTGCTTGCCGAGCCGCACGCCAGATAGCACCCCGCCTTACCTGAACAAACAAGCCTTAAGTATCACCTGTAAATAATATAAATACCCTGGACCTTTATATCAGAGGGAGTGCGGTTATGTCTATCCGGACGAAGCTGATAATCATTTTCTTTGCGTTCGTCTTCCTGCCGACGGCGATAGTCCTTACGGTCCTTTTCTCCAACGCCCGGGACGTACTGATGGAGACGGTCAAGGGCAGGCTTGAAATCATCGCCGACATGAAGAAGGACAAGATAGAGGACTTCTTCACTGAGCGCATGAAGGACCTCAAGGCGTTCCAGGGCATAAATGTCATACGTAAGGACCTCCCGATAGTCACGGGATATCCGGGTGACACGGGCAACCCCAGGTACGCCGAGGCGCACAAGGAACTGGATGCGCGCGTAAAGATACTCCAGGACATATACGGCTACGACGACGTCATGCTTACAGACACCCGGGGGAAGATAGTCTATGCCAGCAACGACTCGCACGCGTCAAGGCATATCGGTAAGCCGCTCCCCGACCCCGGAAATAGGGCATACGAAAAAGGCAAGACAGGTGCGTACCTGGGCGACGCCTTCAAGAACCCGCTGAACAACAACCGCATCAACATGTTCGCGTCCGGCCCGCTTTACGGGAAGGACGGAAGGTTTATCGGCGTCATAGCGCTTTCCATGGACATGGTGCCTGTCTATAAAACGATACAGGCCACCGAGGGCCTGATGAAGACCGGCGAGACGCAGGTAGGCAAGATAACCGGGGACAGGATATTGTTGCTGAACCCGATACGGACGGACCCCGACGCGGCCCTCAAAAGGACCATCGTGATTGGCGGGAAAACCGGTGTGCCGATGCAGAACGCGGCGCGTGGCGAAAGCGGCTCCGGCCTGTCTACCGATTACCGCAACGAGGACGTGGTCGCCGCTTGGCGATACATACCCTCTCTCGGCTGGGGCGTCGTCGCCAAGATTGACGCGGACGAGGCGTTCGCGCCGGTCATCGGGCTCAGGAACTTCACCGTGTTCATGGGTATTGTCGCGCTGTTTTCTGGGCTGGCGGCCGCGTTCCTGATATCGAAGACCATATCGGACCCCATATCGGCTCTGCACAATGGGGCCGAGATAATTGGCGCGGGGAACCTTGAGGTCAAGGTCGGGACGAGGGCGAAAGACGAGATAGGCGGGCTTTCGCGGGCCTTCGACCGGATGGCGGAAAACCTCAGGAAGACGACCGCCTCGCGGGACGAGTTGGATGCGGAAGTAGCCGAGCGGAGGAAGGCGGAGGACAGGGCGCATCGCCTGAACCGGCTCTACTCAGTGCTTTCAGAAGTCAACCAGATGATAATAAGGATCCGTGACCGTCAGAAGATACTCGACAGCGCATGCCGCATCGCGGTCGAGTTCGGCGGGTTCACGATGGCGTGGGCAGGTTTCGTGGATGCGAAGACGGATATGGTAAAGCCCGAGGCGTACTGGGGCCATGTGGACGGTTACCTCGACAATTTACACTTATCAATCGATGCGCCCGATTGTCCCGGGCCGACGGCCACGGCAATAGTCACAGGCCGGCACTTCATATGCCCGGACATCGAAAGCGACCCCGCGATGCTCCCCTGGCGGGAAGAGGCGCTTAAGCGCGGCTACCGCTCAAGCGCGGCGTTCCCGATAAGCATTGGCAATATTGTTACGGGTGCATTCATGGTCTACTCATCCGAAAAGGAAATGTTCGACAAAGACGAAGTCCGGCTTTTGGACGAACTGGCCGCTGACATCTCGTTCGGGCTCGAGTTCAGCAGGCAGGAAGAAGAGAGGAAGAAGGCGGAAGAGGAACTTCGGCTGGCTGGCGCGTACAACCGATGCCTCATCGAAGCCTCCCTTGACCCGCTTGTCACTATAAGCCCGGACGGCAGGATAACGGACGTGAACTCGGCTACCGAGAAGGTAACCGGGTTCGCGCGCAACGAGCTTGTCGGCAAGGACTTCTCCGACTTCTTCACGGAGCCGGGCCGGGCCAGGGCGGGCTACGAGCTTGTGTTCAGGGAAGGTATTGTAAAGGACTATGAGCTTGAGGTGCTCCACAAGGACGGGTATTCCACACCCGTTCTGTACAATGCGTCCGTGTACAGAGACGAAAAGGGACAGGTCGCCGGGGTCTTCGCCGCGGCCAGAGACATCACCGAACGAAAGCGGGCGGAAAAGGCCGTAAGGGAGATGAACGAGGAGCTTGAACGCCGGGTCGTGGAGCGGACGGCGCAGCTCGCGGTCGCGAACAAGGAACTCGAGGCCTTCTGCTACTCCGTGTCGCACGACCTGCGCTCTCCTCTCAGGAGCATAGACGGGTTCAGCCAGGCCCTGCTCGAAGACTACAGCGCAAGGCTCGACGACATCGGCAAGGACTTCCTGTGCCGGGTGCGCGCGGCGAGCCAGCGGATGGCCCAGCTTATAGACGACCTCCTGAAGCTGTCGAGGGTGACAAGAAGCGAAATATCACGGGAGAGGGTTGACCTGACCGACCTGTGCCGGTCGGTGGCGGTCGGGCTCAAGGCCTGCCAGCCTGAGCGGGATGTGGAGTTCGTTATACAGGAAGGGCTGACAACCGAAGGCGACCCGCACCTGATGAGGGTGGTCCTGGAGAACCTTATCGGCAACGCCTGGAAGTTCACTTCGAAACATGAACGGGCAAGGATAGAGGTCGGGGCAACGGAGGCCGGAGGCCGGGCTGCGTTCTATGTGAAGGACGACGGCTCCGGGTTCGACATGGCGTACGTAAAAAAACTGTTCGGCCCGTTCCAGCGCCTTCACGCGGCCACGGAATTCCCCGGCACGGGCATTGGGCTGGCCACGGTGCAGCGCATTGTGGCGAAGCACGGCGGCAAAGTATGGGCCGAGGGAGAGCTGGACAAGGGGGCGACTTTTTATTTCACCCTGGAACTGGCGGAACAGGACAAATCCGGGGAGCAGATGGATTTCAAGGAGGCGGCATGACCGACAAAAGGATACTGCTTGTGGAAGACAACCCGGACGACGTCGAGCTCACGCGTCGCGCGCTGGCCAAAAACAACATTTTAAACGAAGTTGTCGTGGCGAAGGACGGGGTGGAGGCGCTCGACTACCTCTTCGGGAGCGGCGATTACGCCGGGCGGGACGCGGCCGAAACACCTATGGTCATACTGCTGGACCTGAAGCTCCCGAAGGTGGACGGCCTCGAGGTGCTGAAACGCATCCGTGGTGACGCAAGGACGAGGTTCACTCCCGTGGTCATACTGATGTCCTCGAAGGAGGAGAAAGACCTCCTGGACGGGTATTCCCTCGGCTGCAACAGCTATATAAGGAAGCCGGTTGACTTCGTGCAGTTCACCGAGTCGGTGAGGCAGATAGGGCTCTACTGGCTCCTGATGAACATTGCTCCGACATCTTAGACAGGGGTCGTCATGGGCAGACCACTGCGCGTGCTGGCGGTAGAGGATTCACAAAGCGATGCGCTCCTGATTATGAGGGAGCTGCAAAGGGCGGGCTACGACCCTGTGTACGAGCGCGTCGAGACGCGCGAGGAGATGGCCGCGGCGCTCAGGAACAGGGAATGGGACGTCGTACTCGCGGACTACACCCTTCCGCGTTTCTCTGGACTCGATGCCCTCGAACTCGTGCAGAGACTCGGGATGGACATCCCGTTCGTCGTCGTCTCCGGCAGCATTGGCGAGGAAACGGCCGTCGAGACGATGAAGGCGGGCGCGCACGACTATATAATGAAGGACAAGCTCTCGAGGCTCGCGTCCGCGGTGGAGCGCGAGATAAAAGACGCGGGTGTGCGCCGTGCGAGACGGCAGGCCGAGGAGAAGGTTGCGCGCCTGAACAGGCTTTATACGGTGCTCTACGGCATAAACCAGATGATAGTCCGGGCGACCGACCTGCAGAAGCTGTTCGACGAGGCGTGCCGCATCGCGGTCGAGAACGGCCGGTTCCGGCTGGCATGGATAGGGCTCGTGGACAGGGAGTCCGGGACTGTCAGCCCGGTCTCTTATTGCGGCGCGGAGGGCGGGTACCTCGAAAACATCCGGATAACCGTGAAGGACGTCCCCGAGGGACGCGGCCCGACCGGCAGGGCCATAAGGGATAATAAGCCGTGCATATATAACGATATCGAGCACGACCCGGATATGGCCCCGTGGCGTGAAGCGGCTTTGAAAAGGGGCTACCGTTCATCGGCCGCGTTCCCACTGACGGTCGACGGGAACGCCGAAGGGGCCTTCATGGTATATGCGCAGGAGCCGTCGTTCTTCGACGACGACGAGACCACCCTGCTCACGGAGCTTGCCGACGACATATCATGCGCCATGCACCATCTGGAGCAGGAGAAAATGAGGCAAGATGTGGAGGGCGCCCTCCATGAGTCCGAGAGAAAGTTCCGTGTCCTGGTCGAGGACTCGCAGGTGGGCGTGTATATCATACAGGAAGGCGCCATTACTTATGTCAACCCCAGGCTCGCGTGCATGTTCGGGTACACCGTGGAAGAGATGACCGGCGGGCTGAACGTGCTCGACCTCGTGTCCCCGGCCTTCAGGCAGGAGGCGGCGGAAAAGATGGCCAAGGTACTCTCGGACGAGGACAAGTCGCAGTTCTATGCTTTCACGGCGGCCAGGAAAGACGGCTCCGTGATAGACGTGGAGCTTTTCGGCTCCAAGACCATGTACGGAAAAAATCCGGCCATAATTGGCACGCTGTTGGACGTAACCGAGCGCAACAGGGCCGAGGAAGCCATCAAGGCCGAGGCCGCTGTCTCGAACGCGCTCCTTAAGGCGGCCGGGATAACTACCGCATACCTCGACTTCGAGGAGGCTGCCGGTAAGACGCTGGAACTGCTTCGTGATATGGCGGGCTTCATGGAAGCGGCGCTTGCGGTAATAATGCTGGACGACGACGGAGGGCTTAGGCCGCTCAAGGCCGCGGGCTGGACGGAGGACGACCTCGCGCACTTCTATTCGTTCAGTGCCCGGCTTGAGGACGTGCCCGCCCTGGCGGAGGTCGTGCGGAGCAGGAACACAATGTCCATAAGGAAATCGGAGTTGTCCGGGTTCTTGCCGGAACAATGCATATCCGCATTCAGCCTCAAGGAAATGATAATTTCGCCAATAACGTCGAGAGACAAGGTCGTGGGCTTCCTCTGCGGCAACTTCAGCCGCCTGCCGAAAGACCCGAGGGTAACCGAGATATACGCCGGCGTCGCGGGCCAGCTCGGCATAGCTTGCGAGAACGCGAGGCTGTACGAAGAGACGCAGAGGAAGGGCCTCGATCTTGCGCGTAAGGTGGAGGCGCTCCGGGTGCTCTCCGAAATAGACCGGATGATACTATCCACCCTGAACAGGGACGAGATGCTCTCGGGGGCCGTCTTCCAAGCGAGGCGCATACTCCCGGCCGACGCAGGGGGCGTCTACCTGCTGGACAGGGAGGCCGGCGTACTCCGCTATACCCGCGGCTGGGGAATGGAAGGTGAGAAGGGTATAGAAGTGAAGCCCGATCGATGCCGGGGGTTCGCGGCGCTCAATACGAAGAAGACGACCATGCGCATGGACTTCAGGGAAGAGGGCCGGGCATGCGAGGTCTGCGGAAGGTTTATGGAGTTGGACATCGTCTCGGACATGTTTGTACCCATAGTCAGCAAGGACGCGGGCGTGGGCGTCTTGTACCTCGGGAGCAAGAGGGTGGCCGGGTTCTCGCTGGAGGACGCGCACAATGCGGAGAACCTCGTAAACCAGATAGGCGTCGCGCTCGAAAACACGAAACTGGTCGCGGACCTGGAAGAGATGCTGGTCAGCACCGTCGAGGCGCTCGCCTCTGCCATCGACGCCAAGAGCCCGTGGACGAAGGGCCACTCGGAGCGTGTCACGAGCTATGCGGTAATGATTGCCCGGAGGATGGGCCTGCCGGAAGCCGAGGTGGAGAAGCTGAAGCTCGCCGGGCTCCTGCACGACATAGGCAAGATAGGCACTCTGGAGGCGATACTCGACAAGCCGGGCAAGCTGACCGATGAGGAGTTCGCGCTGATCAAACGCCACCCGGCCAGGGGCTGCGATATACTATCCTCGATAAAGCAGTTCAAGGATATACTGCCTGCCATCCGGCACCACCACGAGAGTCTGGACGGAAAAGGATACCCGGCCGGGCTCAAAGGGGACGAGATACCGCTCTCGGCCCGCATCCTGTGTGTTGCAGACTCATTCGATTCGATGACCGCCGACAGGCCCTACCGTCCTTCGCCGGGACTCGGGTACGCGGTCGAAGAGTTCAGGCGCTGCTCCGGGTCCCAGTTCGACCCGGAGGTGGTCGAGGCGTTCCTTGAAATAATAACGGAAGAGAAGAAGGCGGCTTAGGCGGCCTTCTTCGCCCAGGGGTATCCGAAAACTACGACGCCGCAAAAACACAGGTTATATCTCTGGTTATAAGGTTTTTTGTGCCTTAGTGTTGACAGAAATACAACCGCCGGTTAAACTGAAATTAAACCCACGCGTCCATTTCCGGAGCACCTACCTATGAAAAGAAGAGCAGTTGTCGCCTTGCGGCTGGTGGCCGTCATGCTGGCCTTGTCCATCGCGTCCCCGTCCGAAGCGGCGGTTGGTAAATACAAGCGGACGATAGAGGAATATGCCGTGCCCGACGTAGTCCTCGTGAACCAGGACGGCGCAAAGGTGCGGCTGAAGGAGCTTGTACAGTCCGACAACGTCGTCATAGTCGAGTTCATATTCGGGACCTGCACGACCATCTGCCCGGTGCTATCGGCGGGCTTCACCAACCTCCAGCAGAAGCTGTCGCCCGACACGCGCAGGGTGCGGCTCGTGTCCATAACCATTGACCCGGAGAACGACAGCCCGAAGGTTTTAAAGGAGTACTTGGGCCGTTACCACGCGAAACCGGGATGGGACTTCCTCACCGGGAGCCGCTCGGACATAGACAAGGTGATGCGCGCCTTCTCGGCGTATGTCCCGAACAAGATGCAGCACTTCCCTCTGACGCTCATACGCCTGCCCGGGGACGGCAGATGGGTCAGGATATACGGCCTGATGAGCACGTCCGAGTTTATGGACGAGTGCAGGAAGGCGGGGGTAAAATGAACCTCCAGCCGCCGATACCGGTGCGTCATGCGTTGGTATACGCGATGTGCGCATGCATGGTCATGCTGGCCTCGACACTCTGGGCCGGGCCGTCGTCGGGCGGAGGGCCGGAAGGGCAGTCGGCGGGTCCCGGCAAGGCCGAACTGGCCCAGTTCGGGGAGCGGATGTACCGGGAGGGTATCCTGCCTTCGGGCGCTCCGATGCAGGCGTTAATCAAGGGCGACATCACCGTGGACGGCACGGCATTCACATGCGTCAGCTGCCACTTAAGGAGCGGGCTTGGCTCGTCCGAGGGCGGCATAGTCACCCCTCCGACAAACGGCGACAAGCTTTTCCACCCGGTAAAGGCGTATTATAAAGGGTTCGAAATAATATCATCCGTCCCGCGACGTCCGGCATATACGGACAGGACGCTTGCGGATGTAATACAGGGCGGGGTGGACCCCACGGGCCGGGAGATAGACGAGGTCATGCCCCGCTACCACATGGACGACACGTCCATGGCCATACTTATAGACTACCTGAGAGGGCTTTCGTCCGGCCCTACCCCCTGGCATACGGATAATACGCTCAGCTTTGCGACCGTGATATCGGAAGGCGTCAAGCCGGAAGACCGGGACGCGATGCTCGCGCCGCTCGAAGCGTACATAAAACTAAAGAACGACCAGGCCGCGATCTACGAGTCGGACGGGAAACAGGCGCGGATGGCGGAGGCGATGGTGCGGTCGAGGGAGACGCCGTACCTGAGGCTGTCCCTGGCCAAGTGGGTGCTGAAGGGGCCGCCTGAGACATGGCGCGGCCAGTTAGACGAGTACAGCCGGAAGGGGCCCGTGCTGGCCTTGCTCGGCGGCATGGTGGTCGGAGACTGGAGGCCGGTGCACGAGTTCTGCGAGGAAAACCGCATACCGTGCGTCTTCCCGGTCACCGACTTCCCCGTAATATCCGATACGGACTGGTATACCCTTTACATCTCGAAGGGGTACTACCAGGAAGGCGAAAGCGCGGCAAGGTATCTGGGCGGGCTGGACGGGCGGCAGGTGGACGGCAAGGTACTGCAGATCGTTGGAGCGTCCCGCACGGGACGGGCGCTGTCGGAGGGCTTTGAAAAGACCTGGGACGGCATGGGCAACAAAAAGCCGGTGACGATAAAGCTGAAAGAGGGTGAGACGCTGACCGCAAAGGCGCTTGGCCGTCTGATGGAAAAGGAAAGGCCGTCCATCCTCGTACTCTGGACAGGCCCGGAGTCTCTGCCCGCGCTCGACGCGGTGGCCGCCGGGAAAAACAGGCCCGAGGCCGCCGTGGTGTCGTACGGCGCGCTCGGCAAGGACTTATGGAGCCTGAAAGAGGATGTCCGCGACTTCACGTACATAACCTACCCGTACAGGCTTCCGCAGGACGAGGCGAGGCTCAGGTTCTACATCCCGGGTGTTGGCGTCCCTTCTCTGAAAGGCGACTGCAACAATATCATGAAAAGGGCATACTCGGTAACCACGGTCCTGACGGCAACGCTGATGGACATGCGGGGCAACTACTACCGCGACAACTTCCTGGACCTGACCGGGATGATGATGGATGTGGAGGCCCCGTTGTATGTACGCCTGAGCTTCGGCCCGGGGCAGCGGTACGCCGTAAAGGGGTGCTACATAGTCCAGCTGACGAAAGGACCAAGCCCGTCGCTCGTAAAGATGGGCGACTGGGTTATCCACTGACCCGGTAAACCACGGAGTGCGCATGTTTTCGAAGGGTACAAAATGGCTGCCGGCCGCGCTTGTCGCTCTGGCGCTTATGTCGTCTGCTTCCGTTTCTCAGGCAGGCGCCGTACCCGCGCCGGCGGCGATGGACAAGTGCGCGGTCTGCGGCATGTTCGTAGCAAAGTATCCTGCCTGGACTGCGTCCGCAGGCTTCAACGACTTATCCTCCGTGTTCTTCGACGGGCCCAAAGACCTGTTCGCATACCTGCTGGACACAAGGAAGTACAACCCGTCAAAGTCAAGCAAGACGGTCACTGCGGTAAGGGTAAAAGACTACTACACGCTTAAGGTCATAGACGGGCAGACCGCATTCTATGTGCTTGGCAGCGACGTGTACGGGCCGATGGGCGGCGAGCTGGTGCCGTTCGAGAAGGAGGACGACGCCCGCGTCTTCCTGGGCGACCACAAGGGGCGGCGCGTCCTCCGCTTCAAGGACATTACGCCGGACGTCATCAAGTCGCTTGAGTAGTCACGAAAGAGAGATATATGCGGAAGTCCACTGCATTCCTGATATTCACCGGCCTCAATATCCTGGCGCTCGCGCTTATCATATTACACTCGCGCCACGCACAGGATGCCGCCCTGCCGGGACGCCTTGAGCGGGCCAGGCTCGTAGAGGAGCTGAGGCTCACCGACCTCTGCCTCTTCACCGAGGCGAGATATACCAGGAACCCGGCGTTGGCGGACCTTCATTCCCCGTTCCAGGACCACCCCGGCGCGCTGGAGCACTTCCCTTCCGGGTCGCTGGTCGCGCCCCCGGACTATAACGCGAGGGAAAATGGGCAGCCCCGTTAACAGGCACAGAAACATCCTCGACTTCGCGCTGTCGTCGCTTATCAGGCGAAAGACGAAGAACATATCGCTTTTTTTGGTCTACACGGCGGTAGTGTTCGCGCTCGCGTCCCTGATATTCTTCGTGCACGCGCTGAAAAGGGAGGCGTCGCTTATACTGAAAGGCGCGCCGGACATGGTGGTGCAGAAGATGGTCGCGGGCAGGCAAGACCTTGTCCCCGCGAGCTTCGCCGGAAAGATAGGCGCTATACGGGGGGTAAGTGTCGTGACGCCCCGTCTGTGGGGCTACTACTACGACCCCGCGTTCGGCTCGAACTACACAGTCATGGCGTCCGGTGACGGGACTGTGCCGAAGGACGGCGTCGTGATAGGAAGCGGCGTAGCGAGGGACCAGCGGGTAAGGCCTGGCGACCTGATGGCGTTCCGGACATATAACAACGAGCCGCTCCTGCTGACGGTGAAGCGTGTCATGCCCTACGAGTCGGAGCTTGTTGCTTCGGACCTCGTACTCATGTCCAACAGGGATTTCAAGACGATGTTCGACATGCCGGACGGCTATGCGACCGACCTCGCCGTGAGCGTTGCCAACCCGGACGAGACGGGCACCGTAGCCGCGAAGATAGCCGGGCAGTTCCCCGGCTCCCGGCCCATAATGAAAAGCGAGATACTGAGGACGTACGAGAACATATTCGACTGGCGCGGCGGGATGATGGTGGTGATGCTTGGCGCGGCCGTGCTCTCGTTCATAATATTTGCATGGGACAAGGCAACCGGGCTTTCGGCCGAAGAAAGAAAAGAGATAGGCATCCTGAAGTCCATCGGGTGGGAGACGGCCGACGTGCTGTACCTCAAGTTCTGGGAAGGGGCTGCGATATCGCTCTCCGCGTTCCTGACCGGGGTGGCGCTTGCCTACGTGCATGTGTTCTTCTTTTCGGCCGCGCTTTTCGGACACGCGCTGAAGGGCTGGTCCGTCCTGTACCCGGACTTCCGGCTGGTCCCGGCGATAGACGCATACCAACTCGCGGTGCTATTCTTCCTGTCCGTGCTGCCGTACACCGCGGCTACCATATTCCCGGCGTGGCTCGCGGCCACGGCCGACCCGGACGAAGCCATGAGGTCGTAGAGTTGATCGAACTCACAAACGTAACCAAGAGCTTCAACTCGGGCAGGCCGAACCAGTTCACGGCGGTCAGGGACGTGAGCCTTGTCATAGAGCCGGGCAGGGTGACGGTCCTGAAGGGGCCGAGCGGCTCCGGCAAGACCACGCTCCTTTCGCTGATCGGGTGCATGGCGCGACCGAGCTCGGGCCGGATAAGGCTCAGGGGAGTGCGCGCGCCGTTTCTGCCGGACGGGGCCGAAGGGCCGGGCTTCGACGTATCGGGCCTGCCAGAGCGGTTCCTCACGAGTATAAGGCGCGAGACGTTCGGGTTCATATTCCAGCAGTTCAACCTGGTCAAGGGCATAACCGTGATCGAGAACGTGATGCTCCCGGCATACCCGACCGGCGAGGGCCGGACGTCCGCCAGGGACAGGGTGCTCGGGCTTCTCGACATGTTTGGCATCGCGCGGCACGCGGCCTCCCGCGTCGAGCACCTCTCCGGCGGCGAGCTTCAGAGGACGGCAATCGCCAGGGCGCTTGTCAACAACCCCGCCGCCATAATCGCGGACGAGCCGACCGCGCACCTGGACAGCGCGCTGTCCATCGAGTTCATGGACATAGTAGGCAGGCTCAAGTCCGAGGGCAAGACGGTAATCATCGCGAGCCACGACCCGTTGGTATACGGCTCCGGCCTGGCCGACAGGGTGGTGGAGATGCGTGACGGCCTCGTCACGGACACGGGGGATACGGAATGACCCTGCACCCCGCGGTACTTGCGCTCCTCGCCTCGTCCCTTACCGTAAGCGCCATGGTGCTCTACGCCGGGTGGTACGGGATGGCAGTCCGCGCGAAGTGGGACATTAACAGCGGCAGCGAGGTGCAGGTAGGACTCGAACGGCGCACGTACCTGGTCTCGACAATACTCGGCTACGCCCTCGTCTTCCAGCTTCTCTCCTTGTTCCTTTTCATATATACAGCGGACGACCTGCACAAGCTTTTCACGGGAGCCATGTGCGCGGCGGGTACGCTCAACGTAAACGGCTTCGGCTACCCGGTCCTGATACTGAAGGTCGTCAACTTCATCCTCGCGGGTGTGTGGCTTATCATCAACCACGTGGACACACGCGGGTACGACTACCCGCTCATCAGGGTGAAATACGCCCTGCTCGGCTTACTGGCACCGCTGGTGCTGCTCGAGACCCTGCTGATGTTCGGGTTCTTCTCAGGGCTCCGCCCGGACGTCATAACATCGTGCTGCGGCAGCCTGTTCAGTTCGGACAGGCCCGGCATTGCCGGGGACCTCGCCAGCCTGCCATACACAATTGTTCGGCCGGTGTTCTTCGCCTCCATTGCCGCGACCACAGTTTCCGGCCTGTTATTCTACCTGAAGGGCAGGGGTGCCTACCTGTTCTCCGCCGTCAGCGGCACGACATTCCTGGTTGCATCCGCCTCGCTCGTATCGTTCATCTGCCTGTACTACTACGAGCTTCCGACGCACCACTGCCCGTTCTGCATCCTCCAGGGTGAATACGGGCATGCCGGGTACGCGCTCTACGCGTCCCTTCTCGCAGGGGCGGTATCTGGGGCAGGAGTGGGCGCGCTGGCGCCGTTCAGGGACAGGGCCAGCCTGAAGGCGGTCATTTCCGGCGTGCAGAGGAGGCTCGCCGTCGTGGCCGTCGTCATGTACCTGCTGTTTACCGCGCTCGTCTCATACCGCATGCTGGTTTCGTCGTTCAGGCTCGGCGGGGATTAGCAGCCGGGTTTTGACATTAGACGGCCTCGTGTTATCCTTTCAGATATGCCTTAAATCAAATCCATGGAGGTCCCGGATGGCGACTGTAAGAAAAATCAAAAGGATAATTAAGAGCAAGGCTACCATGGAAGGCGCGGGCGTACACTTAAAGAGGGCGTTCGGGTTCAGGGAGGTGCCCGGCCTCGACCCGTTCCTCCTTCTGGACGACTTCCGTTCGGACGACCCGTCCAAATACCTCGCAGGGTTTCCCTGGCATCCGCACCGCGGCATCGAGACCATAACGTACGTTATTGCCGGGCGGGTCGAGCACGGCGACAGCATGGGTAACACAGGTGTCATAGGCCCGGGCGACGTGCAGTGGATGACGGCGGGGAGCGGCATCATACACCAGGAGATGCCGAAGGGCAGGGACGACGGCCTGATGGGCGGCTTCCAGCTCTGGGCGAACCTGCCAGCAAAGCACAAGATGATGGACCCGCGTTACCGCGACGTGAAGGACAGCCAGATACCCGTGGCCGACTTAGGCAACGGGGTGAAGGCCAGGGTAATTTGCGGAGAGGCGGGCGGAGTGACGGGCCCGGTGAAGGACATAGTGATAGACCCGGCCTACCTGGACGTGACGGTCCCGGCGGGCGCGGCCTTCAGGCGCTCGGTCAAGAGGGGGCATACCGTCTTCTGTTATGTCGTAGAGGGCGGAGGCTACTTCGACCAGGGGCGGGACGCCTATTCGTTCGAGGCCGAGGGCGCGAACTACTTCGACTTCAAAAGAGAGTGCCTGGTAGGCCCGGACAGCCTCGTGATATTCGACGACGGGGACGAGGTGGTAATAAAGGCCGAGGACAGCCCGGTCAGGTTCCTGATGGTCTCGGGAAAGCCGATTGGAGAGCCGGTAGCCTGGTACGGCCCCATTGTCATGAACACGCAGGAAGAGCTTCGTGTTGCCTTCGAGGAGTACAATAACGGGACCTTCATAAAGCACGCAAGGTAGCAAAGAGAGGGCACGGGCCGGGGTTACTGCTTCTTCTCCGGCTCCGCCTCTTCTTCGCCGCAGCTCTTTCTCAGGCGCTCCAGCCCCAATTTGTAGCTCTCGGCGTCGCCGTATTCGAAGAAGCGCGGGTAGCGCTCGTGGGCGGCGACGATGCGGCGCGCGTGCTTGATGGGGCAGAAGTACTGCTCGGTGCGCGCGGCGATTTCGCGGACATAACCGGCAAGGCCGTTCGCGTATGAGCAGTAGAGGCAGTTGAATTTTTCTATGGTGTTCAGGTACGGCAGGTCACCCCGGTCGAAGACTAGGTAGTCGGAACGGGCTACCTTCGGGATGCCGTATACCCGGAAGCAGGCGGACTGGTATATGAGCAGGAACAGGTCCAGGACCAGGAACGGGACGAACCCGGCGTAGATTACCGGGGCGACCAGCAGGCTAGGCAGGCCCGAGTCAATCAGGTAGCGCAGGATGCCGGTCTTGAAGCGGCGCTGCTGACGTGCCACCTCCTCGGCGAAGCGGACCCGCCTCTCCTCTACGATGAAATGGAACTCCGCCCGTCTCTTGTCGAACTCCGCATCGAGTTCATCCTCCAGTAACTTTATCCGTGCTATCAGCGCATCTATCTGGTGGGGCACTGGGTCCTCCTGAGTGCGGGTAGGGCGAGTTAGACAGAAGCGCTGTCCTGCGGTCTCGGACGGCGCGTCATTAGCCTGGATGATGTTATTACCCAGTGTATATTATCCGGAAGCGATATACTATAAAAAATAGGGGGAGTGGCTTAAATATGGTTCATGTCCGCCGTCTCCTGAGTGTCAAAATATCCTGGAACTTGAAATTGATTCCGGATGTCTGGTATAATTAAGTAGATATAGACGTTTTCAGGGGGGATATGGACAAGCTGCGCGTACTGATGGTCGACGACGACGCCGAACTCGGCGTCATGCTGAAGCTTATGCTTGCCAGGGAAGCCCCGGCTTTCTCGATACATTATGTCGAGGGCGGGCAGGAATGCCTGGACTACCTAAAGTCCAACCCCGTCGACTGCATCCTTTCGGACTACCAGATGCCCGACATGGACGGCATGGAACTGCTGGCCGCCCTGCGGTCCCGGGGAAACACCATCCCGTTTATATTCCTCACAGGACAGGGCAACGAAGAGGTAGCCAGGGAGGCCTTCAAGAACGGCGCGGACGACTACTTCACGAAGGATATCGGTTTCGCGCATTTCACGAGGATAATGAACTCCGTGGAGCAGGCGGTCGGCCATAGAATCGCCGAGGCAAAGCGGAGGCAGGCCGAGGAAGCCTTGCAGGACAGAGAGGAGCAGTTCCGCACCCTCTTCGAGTCCGCGGACGACGGGATATTCCTGCTCGACGGCGCGGTCTTCGCGGACTGCAATTCGAGGGCCGTGGAGCTTTACGGGTATAAGGACAAGGAAGACATAATCGGTCATTCCCCTCTGGAGTTTTCGCCTCCCGTGCAACCCGACGGCAGCGACTCCGCGGTAAAGGCTCAAGGGTTTATAACCGACGCCCTGAACGGCGTCCCGCAGAGGTTCTACTGGCAGTCACGGCGCGGAGACGGGTCGCTTATCTATGTGGAGATATCGCTTAACAGCCTCAGCCTGAAAGGGAAGAACTATGTCCAGGCGATTGTGAGGGATATCACCGATCGGAAGAAGGTGGAGGACGCGCTGCGGGCCAGCCAGAACTTCCTCGAGACCATAATAGAAAACGAACCGGAATGCGTAAAGCTGATTGCGCCTGACGGCACGCTCACCCTGATGAACCGGGCCGGGCTCGATATGATAGAGGCCGGTTCCCTCGAAGAGGTGAAGGGGAAGCAGATACTGGGGCTGGTCGCGCCTGAGTACCGGGAGGCGTTCAGGAAGCTGAACAAAACCGTCTTCGAGGGCGGCAGCGGGAAACTCGAGTTCGAGATGATTGGCTTCAAGGGCAGGCGTCTCCGCCTGGACACTCGCGCGGTCCCCCTGAGGAACGAAAGGGACGAGATAATAGCGCTACTGGGCGTCACGCGCGACGTGACCGAGCGTACGAGGATGGAGGACGCGCTCAAGGATAGCGAATCGCGCTACCGCTCCTTCGTGGCCCACAGCTCCGAGTCCATCTGGCGTATCGAGCTGGACAAGCCGGTCCCGGTATCCCTGCCGGAAGACGAACAGATGAAGCTGATATTCGAGTCGGCCTACCTGGCCGAGATAAACGACACGGGCGGGCGCATGCTCGGGGTGGACAGGAACGAGGATGTCATAGGGGTCAGGCTTCACGACCTGGTAGCGCCCGACGACCCCGGCAATGTCGAGCTTGTGCGCAAGTTCATACGGGCAGGTTACAGGCTTATGGAGAGCGAGGTGCATATCAGGGACGTGCACGGCGAGCCTGTCAGCATTTACAGCAACGCCTCCGGAGAGGTGAAGGACGGCAAGCTCGTCAGGGCCTGGGGCGTAAGCTCGGGTAATGTGCAGACTTCATGAACATGCCAGCCGCGCGGTGTCTGTCGCGGCGCGTCACTCCCCCTTCTCCCGCCGCTCCATGCGTTCCTCGCGCTCCTTCACGAACTTCTCGAACCGCTCGCGCTGCTCCGGCTTGAGGATTGCCCGCACCCTGTCCTCGGACTTGTTGATAATCGCGTCCATCTGGGGCCGAAACTGCTTTTTAAGCGCGTCCATCTCCGAGTGCGCCTCGGACACTATCTTGCTGACCTCATCTTTTTGAGACTGGTCGAGGTCGAGTTCATGGCCGAGCTTTTTGACTATGAAGTCGCCGACCGCCTTCGGACCGCCGTGCATCATGTTCTCGAACCGGTGCTGGCAGAACCTGTGCGCGACAAGCGCCCCGGACAGCGCGCCAAGCGCGAACACCAGCATGACCCCGGCTACCGCCTTCCAGTTTTTCATGTCTATCCTCCGTTCAGGATGTTGAGCGACAGTGTATCCTCGTACTCGGCGGTTATTGCCGCGCGCATGTCGGCCGATGGGTCAGGCGCGGACGCGTAGTACCATATGCCGAGCGCCACGGTCACCGCAGTGAACAGCGGGACGAGCCGCCATGCCAGAGAGTACCAGGGCCTTCGCCCCTTGATTTCGCGCACCCTCGCGAGCACGCGTGTCTCAAGCCCTGTCTCGACCCTGGACGTGTCGGGCACGGCCCCGCGCGCCTCCTTGAATATCCTGTCCAGCCTCTCATCCGGTCTCATATTCTTCTCCAATCAGCTTCTTCAGCGCATGACGCGCCCGGAACGCGCGCACCTTGACGTTTGACTCGCTCCACCCGGTCAGCCCGGCTACTTCTTTTACCGAGTAGCCTTCGAGTTCGACGAGCGTTATGACGAGCCGTTCCTCAGGCTTAAGCCTCGGCATGACCCGGTCAAGCAGGAACTTGGCATGTCGTGCGGATTCCTGGCCTTCCGTGGACGGGCCGCCGAGTGCGAAGTCCACGCTGTCGAGCGGGACGTTCAGCCTTTCACGCCGCCTAGCCCTGAGCGCGTCGTAGCACGTGCGGACGGCTATCCTCATCAGCCAGTGCGAAAACGGCGCGTCTCCCCGGAACCCGCCCAGGTTCTGGTACACCTTTATGAAGATATCCTGGCAGATATCGTCTAATTCCTGTATGTCCCGGGCAAAGCGCGACGCCGTGGAAGCGACCTTCCGCTTGTGCCTTCTGATTAGCTCGGCGAAGGCCTCGTCGTCGCCCGACAGCGCGGCTCCGACAAGGCCCTCGTCTGTTATGCCGGACATGGCCATCACATCGTCCCGGCTCTTTCTATCCATGTCTGCATTCGCATAGGGTCTATTCAAAAGGGCCTCTTATGTAACGTAAGACGGAAGGCATGCCGGTTTGGTTACAAAGACCGGTATCATGAAATTAGTTATTGACCTGTGAAGCGGAAATCTCTAATATAGTATGGCTTGGACGCGGCATTGTCAACTTGCGGGTTAGCAATGGAGATGTTTGAAATGAGTATCAGGGGTATAACCGGGGGGCTGTGGCGAGTAGTGTTTGCCTTGCCCCTTGTTTTGTTTGTGGTTTTTACCGCATGCGCCAAGAAAGAGGGGCCAAAGAAGGCAAAGCCGCCGGTGCCTGTGCTTGCCTGCCAGGTCGGGAGCAAGGACGTCCCGGTCGTGCTCCAGGCGATAGGGAACGTTGAGCCTTATGCGACCGTGTCTATCAAGTCGCTCGTCTCGGGCGAGGTCACCGGCGTCAACTTCAGCGAGGGTCAGGACGTAAGAAAAGGGCAGTTGCTGTTCAACATAGACCCGCGTCCTATAGAGGCCGACCTGAAACGCGCCGAAGGTGTGCTGTCGAAGGACATGGTCGAGGCGAAAAACGCGGAGGTGGACGCCGGGCGATACGCGGACCTCTTCAAGAAGGGCCTTGTCTCCAGACAGCAGTACGACCAGGCGGTGACCGCGTCTTCTTCGCTCGGCGAGACGATAAACACGGACAAGGCCGCGATAGACAGCATAAAGGTCCAGTTAGGCTACACGAAGATTTACTCGCCTATAGACGGCAGGACCGGGAGCCTCGGCGTCAACAGAGGCAATATAATCAAGGCCAACGACACCCAGAGCCTTGTGGTAATCAACCAGATAAGGCCGGTATACGTAACGTTTTCGGTCCCGGACAGGTTCCTGCCCGAGATACAGGGCCTGATGAAAAAAGGCGGGCTCAAGGTGTCCGCGGGAGCAAACGGCGACACGGGCAGGCATGCCGAAGGCCGGCTGACGTTCATAGACAACACGGTGGACGTCGCGACGGGCGCGATAAAACTTAAGGCCACCTTCGACAACGCGGACAGGAGGCTCTGGCCCGGCCAGTTTGTGGACGTGGCCCTGACGCTCTCCACCCTGCATGACGCCACGGTGGTGCCCACCCAGGCCATACAGACCGGACAGCAGGGCCAGTACATATTCGTGGTGAAACCCGACCGCACGGTGGAGTCCCGGCCGGTTGTCATCGGAGTAGCCGAGGGTGGCGATACAGTCGTCGAGAAGGGCATAAAGCCCGGCGAGACCGTCATCACGGACGGCCAGGTGCGCCTCGTGCCCGGCGCCGCAATAGAAATAAAGCCCTGCCTGTAGGGAATACCTATGAACATCTCAGAACTTTTTATACGCAGGCCCATCATGACTTCGCTCGTCATGGCGGCGCTTATTATATTCGGCATTGCGGGGTACAGGCTCCTGCCGGTAAGCGACCTGCCGAACGTGGACTTCCCGACCGTCAACGTGTCGGCGAGCCTCCCGGGCGCGAGCCCGGAGACGATGGCGTCGTCCGTTGCCACGCCGCTCGAGAAGCAGTTCTCGACCATCGCCGGGATAGACTCGATGTCGTCCACGAACTCGCTCGGCAACACCCAGATTACTATTCAGTTCAACTTGGACCGCGACATTGACGCCGCCGCACAGGACGTCCAGGCCGCGATAGCGAAGTCCGCGCGCCTTCTCCCGGCGGACATGCCGAGCCCGCCGTCATACCAGAAGGTCAACCCGGCCGACGACCCCGTGCTCTACCTGGCGTTAAGCTCGCCCACCCTGCCGCTCTCCGACGTGGACGACTTCGCCCAGACCTTCATGGCGCAGCGCATATCGATGGTCAGCGGCGTCGCGCAGGTCAACGTCTACGGCTCGCAGAAATACGCGGTCAGGGTGCAGCTCGACCCGAAGGCGCTCGCGACCCGTCAGATAGGCATCGACGAGGTATCTAAGGCGGTAGGCAGCGCCAACGTTAACCTGCCGACCGGCACGCTGTACGGCGAGTCGAACACCTTCACCATCCAGGCCAGGAACGAGCTCACGAGGGCGGAGAGGTTCCGTCCGCTCGTCGTGGCATACAGGAACGGCGCCCCGGTCTATCTCCAGGAGCTCGGGCATGTAATAGACAGCGTCGAGAACAACAAGGTCGCGGCCTGGTTCAACGACACCCGCACCATCGTACTCGCGATACAGCGCCAGCCGGGGACGAACACGGTCGAGGTCGTGGACAGCATAAAGAAGCTCTTCCCTGACTTCCGCGCGCAGATGCCGGCCTCCATGGACTTGAACGTGGTCATAGACCGCTCGGAGACGATACGCGCGTCCGTGCGGGACGTTAAGTTCACCCTGTTCCTCGCGCTCTGCCTCGTGGTGATGGTCATATTCCTTTTCCTCCGGAACCTCTCCGCGACGCTGATACCGAGCATGGCGCTGCCAGTCTCCCTGATTGGGACGTTCTCGGTGATGTACCTGCTCGGCTACAACATAGACAACCTCTCGCTCATGGCGCTTACGCTGTCAATAGGCTTCGTCGTTGACGACGCCATAGTCATGCTCGAGAACATAGTCAGGCACATGGAGCACGGCGAGCCGCCCATGCAGGCCGCGCTTTCCGGCTCACGCGAGATAGGGTTCACCATAGTGTCCATGACGATATCGCTCGTATCGGTCTTCATACCGGTGCTCTTCATGGGCGGGATACTGGGCCGCCTGCTGCACGAGTTCGCGGTCACCATCGGCGCGGCGATACTCGTGTCCGGGGTCGTATCGCTCACGCTCACGCCGATGCTCTGCAGCCGGTTCCTTAAAGCCCCCGGCGAGATGAGGCACGGCCGCATATTCACCGCATCCGAGCGCGTGTTCTCCGGGATGCTCGAGATGTACAGGCGGAGCCTGACGTTCGTGTTCAGGCACCGGCCCGCGACCATGCTCGTAACGCTCGCGTCGCTTGCGGCGAGCATATACCTGTTTAGCATCATGCCGATGGGCTTCCTGCCCTCCGAGGACACCGGTCTCATCAGCGGCAGCACGGAAGGGGCGCAGGGCATGTCGTTCGATTCCATGACGAAGCACTCGCTCGCACTCGCGAAGATAGTAGCCGCGGACAAGAACGTGGAGTCGTACATCGTCAGGGTGGGCGGCGGCAGCTCAAGCAGCACGACGAACACGGGCAGGTTCATGATAAGGCTCAAGCCGCGAAACAAGCGGAAGCTTAGCGCGGACGCGGTGATACAGGAGCTCCGCCCGAAGCTCGCCTCCGTGCCCGGCATACAGGTATTCCTTCAGAACCCTCCGCCGGTACGGATGGGGGGGCAGTCGTCCAAGAGCCTCTACCAGTGGACGCTGACCTGCCCGGACACGGGTACGCTGTTTGAGTACTCCTCCGTGCTCGAGAAAAAGATGCGCGAGCTTCCCGGTCTTTTGGACGTGACGAGCGACCTCCAGATAACCAACCCGCAGGTCAACCTGGACATCAACAGGCAGAAGGCGTCCGCGCTCGGCGTCTCGGCCGAGCAGATAGAGAACTCGCTTTACACTGCATACGGCTCGCGGCAGGTCTCCACGATACTCTCACCGAACAACCAGTACCGCGTGATAATGGAGCTCGACCCGAAATACCAGATGGACCCGGAGGCGCTGTCCCTGCTCTACGTCCGGTCGGACACGGGCCGCCTCGTGCAGCTCGACTCGGTCGCAGGCATCAGGCGCGGAGTCGGGCCGCTTACCGTGACCCACCTGGGCCAGATACCGTCCGTCACAATCTCGTTCAACCTGAAGCCCGGGGTTTCGCTCGGGGACGCCCTCAAGGACGTAAAGAAGGAGTCGGCGGAGGTGCTGCCCGCAACCATCAGCACAAGCTTCCAGGGCGTGGCGCAGGCGTTCCAGTCCTCCACGCAGGGGCTCTGGCTGCTGCTCGTCATGGCGGTGCTCGTCATATACATCGTGCTCGGCATCCTGTACGAGAGCTACATACACCCCATCACGATTATATCCGGCCTGCCGGCAGCGGGGCTCGGCGCGCTCCTTACGCTGCTCCTGTTCGGCTACGACCTGAACATCTACGCATTCGTCGGGGTGATAATGCTGCTCGGCATCGTGAAGAAGAACGCCATCATGATGATAGACTTCGCGCTTTCGGCCCAGAGGGGCGAGGGGCTTTCGCCCCGGGACGCGATATTCAAGGGCTGCATGGTGAGGTTCAGGCCGATAATGATGACCACTATGGCCGCGCTTATGGCGACGCTCCCGCTCGCGGTCGGGTTCGGTGCGGGGGCCGAGTCGAGGCGTCCGCTCGGGCTCGCGGTAGTCGGCGGCCTGGTGGTGTCGCAGGTGCTTACGCTTTACATCACGCCTGTTTTCTATACCTACATGGAATCCCTGCAAAGGAAGTTTGCCGGGAAGAAGGCCGGGGCCGTCGTAGCGGATGGTTAAAGGCGAAGGGCCTGGTCAGTATTTACCGTCCATGAAGTTCCTTGCGTATTCCCCGACCGCATCGTCCGTGTGGAGCATTGCGTCCATCTGCCGGGTAAACGAGACGAGCCTGCCGAGCTGGTCCAGGACGCGCTCCATCCTGTCGGAGGGCAGGTTCGTCAGCCTCGCGATTACGAGGTCGCCCCTCGTCTTTATATTAAAACCGAACTCGCCGAGCACCATCGAGATTAGCCGCACCCGCCTCGACCGTTTGGTAAGGTCGGTCGCCCCGCCGACGAACCTGAAGTATATGTGGTTGTTCCTGGGGTTGCCGCTCATGTAGCAGTCGAGCATGTTGAAGTGGTATCCGAAGCGAAGGCTCAGGTTGACGTACTCACTTGACGCGACCGCGACGTTGTACCCGGCGTAGCTGCCCGCCTCGTCGGTTATGTCCTGCATCCTCACCATGCTCGACAGGAAGTCGCCCGCTCTAAGCGGCACTACGTCCGAACGCCATACGCCCGGATGGGCCATGCCGCTGATTATGGCCTTAAGCGGAAGCGACGACACGTTGTCCATGCCTGCGCCGCCTTTACCCGCAGGTCCGCTCAGGGCCCCGCCTATGTCTATGACCACGAGGCCCGCGGGTATGGGCAGGTCGAGCTTGACCGGGGCCTGTCCCTTGACGCGGCTGCCCCACTGCCGTGCGCTTTCGACAAGCGCGGCCACGGACTTCTCGTGCATGAACCTGAGCATGTCGTGCACGGTCCTGCACCCCTCCGGCGTGAACTCTTCCATCATCGGGTCCACAAGGTTCAGCGGCGATACGAGCCTTAGTATCCGCCTTTTTTTGCGGAACTCGGCGACCCCTTCCATTCCGAACACCCGGTGCTGGGCCTGTTCTACCAGCTCCTGTATAACCCCTTCGTAGACCTTAGCGTCCCCGTCCTCGTCGATGTAAAGCGTCACGGGCTGGCCGTCCTTGAGCGTCCTGGTCGCGTCGCCAGTGTTGACGAGCGCGGGCAGGCGGAACTCGCGGCATACCGAGGCCATGTGGCTGGTCAGGCCTCCCATGTCCGTGATGACGGCCGATATGCGGGATATGGCGAGTGCGACCTTGGGCGAGTCGGCGGGCGTCACCAGCACTGCCCCGTCTGGTACTTTGTCCCAGTCGTCCTCGCGCCTCAGTATGAATACCTTGCCCGCGCCGGCCCCTTCCTGCACGGCGATGCCCCTGCCGGATATTATCGCATGGGCGTTATGTGTTACCTCCTGCGCAGGCGCTTTTTTCTCACGGCTTCCCGATACCTTCAACGGCCTTGCCTGAAGTATGTAAATGTACCCATCCGCGCCGAGGGCCCATTCGATGTCCTGAGGCCCGCCGAGCAGGGATTCTATCTTCATCGCCTGGGATGCCAGTTCAAGTACCTGCGTGTCGGTCAGGCAGAATGCGGTAGCCTTCTCAGGCGGGACAGCGCTGTCCACTGTGCCGCCGTCCGCGCCGGGCACGGTCATGCTTGCCTTGCCTCCGGCCTTCCTGCCGGCGACGGTTGGCTGGCCTCCGTCCGGCCCCGGTTTTTTTAACGTGTAGCGGTCGGCGTCCACGCGTCCGTCCACGACCGAGCTTCCCAGGCCCCATGCGGCGTCTATCAGGAGCGTGTCCCTGTCTCCGTCCGGGCTGGAGGTGAACACCACCCCGCTCGATAACGCGTCTACCATAGTGACGCAGCCGACCGCCATCTTCATCCCGTCGAGTCCGTGGCCGAGCCGCTTCCGGTAGGCAACCGCGCCGGGCGAGTAGAGGCTCGCAACGACCTTCCTGTAGGCCTTTGCGACGGCCTCCGGCGCGGCTGGCACATTCAGCTCCGTGCTGAACTGGCCCGCGTACGAGAACTCGCCGTCCTCTTCCTCCGCGCTGCTCCTTACCGCGAGGAAGGGCCCGCTCCCGGTGCGCGGCTTCATCCTTTGCAATGCCTCGCCGATAGCCGTGCCGAGTTCCGGGGGGATGTCCGCCGACTCAACCATGGCACGGAAAGACTCGAGCCCTTTGTCGTCGGTCTCTCCGTCCGCAAGTTCCCTGAGCTTGGCGTCGAGGCCGTTATGCCTCATGAAAAGGTCGAAGGCGCGCGTCGTGATGGCGAAGGAGGCCGGCACCCGGAACCCGCCGTGTCTCGTGAGACCGGCCAGGCTCGCGTTCTTTCCGCCGACCTCGGGCGCCATGTCCGAGCCTATGTCTTCGTAAGGGATTGCAAGCGGCAATACGGGGCCTGGCGCGCCCTCTATCTCCGCGGTTATCTCGGAGCCGATACGTGCCGACACGTCCATCAGGCGCGGGTAGCCGCCCTGCGTGAGGCCCTCGAAGGCGCGCACCGAGCCTTCGACCGAGGACGCGAGCCGGGAGTACGCCTCCCTGACGTAGACCACGTCGAAGAGGTAGTCCCCGCCGAGCTTCTCGCCCATGTCGGTGATGACGTCGAGGGCGTGGTTGTTGCCGTCCAGGACCTCCTTGAACAGGCCGAACACCTCGGCCAGCGGGAGCCTCTTCCTGGTAAGCCTGTCTCTAATGAATTTTATCGGGTCCAGCATGCGGTACTGCCCCTCACTTCTTGATTGCGCGTGCTATGGACGCCTTAAGCTCTTTTATCTTGACCGGCTTCGGGAAGAAGTCGTGCACCTCGTTCCGGAGCGCCTCGATGGCGGCGTCGAGGTTCGCGAAGGCAGTAATCATTATCACCTTCGTGTCCGGGTAGAGCGACTTGACGGTGCGGAGCACCTCCATGCCGTCTATCCCCTTCATCTTGAGGTCGGTCACGACCACGTCGAACCTGACGTCTTCGAGCCTTTTTAGCGCGGGCGCGCCGTTCAGGAACGTCTCGACCTCGTAGCCTTCCTGTTCGAGCGACAGCTTGGCCATGTCGCCGACGATCTTCTCGTCGTCTATCACCATTACCCTGAACTTGTCCATTATCCCTTGTCCCCTCCCTTGTAGACGGGCAGCTCTATGGTAAACGCGGAGCCTTCTCCCGCTTTGCTGTCCACCCGTATATTGCCCTTGTGGTTCTTTATGATGCCGTAGCTGACAGACAGGCCGAGGCCCGTCCCGTCGACGCCTTTCGTGCTGAAGAACGGGTCGAATACGTGCGGCAGGTACTCGGGCGGTATCCCCTTCCCGTTGTCGCGTACCTCTATCTCGACGAAGCCGCAGTCCTCGCACCTGCGTGTTGTTATGTCCAGCCTGCCGCCGGAGTCCATGGCCTGTATGGCGTTCACTATCAAGTTTACCAGTACCTGCTCTATCTGGTGCGCGTCCACGTATACGTGGGGCAGGACATCGCCCAGGTGGAGCCTCGTGTCTATGTTAGATATGTCGAGCATGTTCTGCACGAGCGTGAGCGTCTTGTTTATCACGGCGTTCACGTCCGCCTCGAGCAGGTCGGCCTCCTTGGGCTTCGAGAAGTCGAGCAGGTTCTTCACGACCGTCTTTATCCTCTCGGTCTCCCCGTCCACCTTGCCCATGAACTCAAGCCTCTGCTCCCGGCTGAGGCTGTCGTAAAGCTCTTCGTAGGTCTGGGCTATCATCGATATGTTGTTGAGCGGGTTGGTCAGCTCGTGGGCGACGCCCGCGGTAAGCGTGCCGATGGACGCGAGCTTCTTCGCCTGTATTATCTCCTCCTCACGCTCCCTCAGCTCCTCGGACATGGTGTTGAAAGCCTTCACGACCGAGCCGAGCTCGTCCTTCGAGGTCACCCCGTCAATCTTGCTGAACTTGCCCGAAGATATGGCCTTGGCCGCGCGCTCTATCTTCCTGAGCGAGCCCAGTATCCGGTGCGAGGCGAAGTGGCTCACGGCGATCGCAAGCAGGAACACCGAGCAGAGCATGTAGAGCAGTATCCTCTTCGATTCCAATATTATGTCGTTGGCGCGAGCCCTTTCGAGCGCGGTTATCTCCTCGGAGAACTCCTTTAGCAGCTTGCCCTGGGCCCGGAGCCGCTCCTCGATGCGCCAGTCCGAGCGGCCGCCTGCCCGCGCGTTGTCTACCGCGTCGGAGTACGCCTTCAGGCGTAGTTCCAGTTCGTCCAGGTTCTTCTCCCCGACCGCGCGCACGATGTCGGCTTTCTCGCTGGCTATGGATTTGTTCGTATCCGCTATTTTTTCTTTTATGGCGAGCAGGGCCTTGTCGTCCCTGTATAGGTAGAAGTTCTTCTCGGACAGCCGCATCTCGAGGAAGGAGGCGTTCAGGTCGTCCGCAATCTCCACGAACCGTAGCTTTGTCAGGACGAGGTCGAGGTTCTGGAACGCGAGGAAGCCGATAAGGACTATCAGCGCCAGGTTGAACGCGTTCGAGAGTATCGCCTTGTGTTTTATCTTCAACCGACCGCCTCCGCTATTCGGGCACAGGGCATCTCTGGAGCCCCGCCTGTTCACGTCTGACCGGCATGTACCAGAGCGCCCCGTCCACCACCATGAATACTCCGGCGGCGATGAGCGACAAATCCAGGAGCGACATCAGGCTTATCCCGAAGTAGCCGGTAAGTCCGAGTCCGAGGCTCGTGAAGGCCACGCCGGTCCTTATGAACGCGAGGCCGGTCCTGGCCCTCGCATATACCGTCCTGTAGCACGCGTCCACGGTGCGCTGCGCGGCGAGCACATTTCGCTCGCGGGCCAGGTGCGTGCGCTCCCTGCTCGCCGGGGACGGGTAGAGTATGGTCGAATACGCGGCCAGGTAGTCGCCGAGCCTGGCGAGCATCGTCTTCTTGGTATGCGGCACGGACGCAGCGCCTTCGATGAAATGGTATCCCTCTATGAAGCAGATGGAGGCGGCGGTCACCTCGACCAGAGTATGGTGGCCGGGCTGCTTCATGCCGCGCCCCCTGAGCTTCAGGTAACCCGCGAGCCCGTATACGGCCACGAATACCCCCCCCAGGAGCAGGCCCCAGTATAGCTGTAAAAGACCCCCGTGCGCGCCTGACCTCATCAGCGCGCCCGAAATGGCCACAAGGCCCAGGCCCGCCCGGAGCGAAGCCAAGTCCGTCCTCGCCTTCGCCAGGTCCGTCCTGTAGCAGGCAAGCCGCGTCCTCCACTGCGCCATCGTGTTACGCCAGTAAGCAAGCCCGGTCCTCTCGGTGCCTATGAGACGGCCCGGTACGCTGTGCAGGTAGTCCTGGATGAACCAGCGTATGTCCTCCGTAAGCGCGACCATGAACTCGACCCTGCTGCCTTCGAAAGCTTTTCGGGCAGACTCGGCGACTTCCGGGTCGGAGGGGTTTTCTGCCGCCACTATGACCGTATCCCCGTCTTTTATCACGGGGAACCAGCCGCTGTAGGACAGCCGCTCGCTGTCGAGCCCATCGAGCAGCTCCGGGGGGACCGGCATACGCTCGTCGTATTTTATCGAAGGCAGGCCGAAGTGGACGGATAGCGCCTTCAGAAGCGCCGCCTTCGGCACGCCCTTCTCCCTGAGTATCACGGTCTCGAGCTCGACGCCCCGCGCGAAAGCCGTTTCGGCGGCGGATCTGAGCTCCTCCGCGGACACGAGCCCGCTCTCCGATACGGCGGCGTATATATGGGACCCGGTCCCCTCAGATGTCATCATGGCTGAAGACCGCCTTCCTCCAGAGCCGCGCGGGCCTGCCGTAGTCCGGCACGGTTATCTCCACGTCGGCGAAGCAGTACGGGAACTGTCTCCTCGTCCGCTCGGCCGGCATGTGCCAGTAGAGCCCGTCCGCTATGATGGCAAGCCCTGAAATTATCATCACGGCGTCGAATACCGTCCATGCGAGGCTGCCCGCGCCGAAGTATACCAGAAGCCCAAGCCCTACCGAGGATATGCTCATGCCGGTGCGGATGAATGCCATGCCGGTCCTCGAACGGGCCATGACCGTCCTCAGCCGCGCCATCACTCCGCGCCTGTCGGCGAGCACCGTCCTCTCGAGCGCAAGGCCCGTGGTGGCCCATATCCCCGGCGCGTAGCCTTCCTTGATGGGCAGCAGGTTGGAGAAGAAGTCTTCCGGGTCCGGCTCTTTATGCCTCGGGGGGAATACCAAGTCCCATATCGTGGACCTGCCCTCGGCGGACCTGATGGATGCGAGGCCTTCCACGCCGGCGCTACGTCCGGGTATGTACCAGTAGAACCCCTCAAGCGCCATGAGCGCGCCCGCGAGTATCAGCGCCGCGTCGAACGCGGTCCAGGGCCCGGCATGGAAGGAGCGTATGAACGCGACGCCGAGCCCGATGAACGCGGTGCCGGTGCGCGAGAAGGCGAGCCCCGTCCGGGCCTTCGCCATAGCCGTCCTGTAGCATGCGAGCGTGGTCCTCTCCTCGGCCATGTCAGTCCTGTCGCTTGCGAGAAACCGCCTTCTCATGACCGGGGACAGGCTGTCCCAGTCTTTCCTTAGCCCCGGCGCTTCCGCGACCTCATCCGTGCGGGTGAACGACGGCTCCATGCCGGGCTCGGATACCTGGAGCACAGTGGCCCCCCAGCCCGGCTCGGTCTGGATGCAGTCGAGCCGCTTGCTTCCGTACCGCCTTGTCGGGAAATACCACAGCACCCCGTCGACCGCCGCCGCGACTCCGAGGAGCAGGAGGCCGACTTCAGCGACGGCCAGGTACCCCAGCCCGAAAATCCTGTATAGAAGGACGGTGATGGTGATGAATGACAAGCCTGTACGGAGGAAGGCGAGACCCGTCCTGCCCTTCGCAAGCTCCGTCCGGTAGAACGCGAGCAGTGTACGCCTGTTTGCGAGGAACGTCCTCGTCTTGGCGAGGGAAGTCCGACCCGCCGGAGGGGGGAGGCCGGGGTTTAAGTCCTGGTGGTTTTCTATTATCCTGACGAGGTCTGAGGGGAGCGCGACCATGAACTTTATATCGTCCACCCCGAGGGTTTTTTTGACGTCCGCGACGGTGGCGGGTGAGTCGGGCGAGTACGCTATCACCTCGGCCCTGCCGTGCCCTGCCGAGACGGGTATCCAGAGCGCGGATTTGAGCCTCTGGAGGTCGAGCCCGCGCGTGACTGCCTGCGAGACGACTATTTCCTCGTCGTATTCGACGAAGGGGAGGCCGTGGAACTCAGAGAGGGACAGGAGCACCTCGTGCCTGGACACGCCGCGTTTTATCAGCACATCTTCGATGGCCGTACCGGACGACCCGGACTCCCCGAAGGCAAGGTCGAGCCCGGCCTCGGTTATGAGCCCCCTCTGGACCAGCCTCCTGAATTTCCTGTGGACCATAATTAAACATTATAATCTTCCTGCGGCACCAAAGTCAATGGCGGCAAACAGAAAAAAATAACCCTTTAGTATTATGTCAGGCTAAGTTGCCAGTGATTAATAAATTGATTTTACCGGCTGGTTTTTATTATGACAAGTTCATTTTTTAACTTGCAAACGCCGCATATTTCGATTATTATTCATAAGCATTATTGACAAATAATAGGACGGATAATAATAAGTATTATGAAAGAGTCGGGAAAAAACCATTCCAGCCGCAAAATAAGGGATAAAAGGGCCCACCCCAGGATACCGGTCCCATTTGTAAAGGTCAGGTTTGAGGGGTGTGCCGACGACCATTCCTGCGTCATACTTAACCTGAGCCGTTCCGGTGCGCTGGTCCAGACGCCCAGGTCGCTTAGCAGGAACACCCTGGTCGGGACAAGCTTTGTCCTGCCGGGCGTGGACGGGCCCCTCGAGTGCGGGGCCAGGGTGGTCTGGAGCCGGGACGTCTACGATGTACATGCACGGATGGGCATCAGGTTCGAGGGCGACGATGCCTTGCTGGACAAGCTCGGCGATTTTGTCAGCAGCCAGATAGTATCGCGCGCCGAAATTGAGGCGAGGGTCGCCCCAAGGTCGCCCGCGCCTTTCGTCGCGGTAATGGTGGATGCCGGCAGCGAGCGCATCCAGGGTGCCATACTCGACATCAGCCGCGTCGGCATACTTGTCCAGACCGCGAGACCCGTGAACTCGGACGGAATACTCGGAGTTGCGTTCATATTGCCTGAAACACACGGTGTCGTGAAGTGCCAGGCGAAGGTCGTCTGGCGCCGAGACCTTTACGACGGCCACTTCACCCAGGGCATGGAATTTATAGGTATTGCTTCCTCCGTATTGAAGGACATAGACGGCTTTGTCAGGAAGTCGGACGAAGCGCAGGCGCTCAAGCAGATGATGGCATTCAAGTAAACGACCCCGTATCCGCGTCAGACCGTCCGCCCATACTCCACCATATCATAAGCCGGGTTCTCCGTTATTGCATTGGCCCGCGCAATTTGCTAAAGTAAAGCCACATGCAAAAACGAACCTACCCGATACCCGCGGCCCTTGCCGTGGTGTTTGTCGTCACATGCCTGGCGTACTCCAACTCCTTCAATGCGGCATTCCACTTCGACGACATACCGAAGATAGTCAAGAACAAGGTTGTCAGGGACGTCTCCGGAATACCCCGCTTCTTCTACGGTGCGGACGGCGGGTACCTACTGAAAGACTTCGAGTTCAGGCCGGTAAAGTACGCGACGCTCGCCGTCAACTACTACATCTCGGGCGACCGGCCCTGGAGCTACCACCTTTTCAACCTCCTCATCCACATATTCAACTCATTCCTGGTCTTCATCGCGGTCAGACAGGTACTTAAAGACCCGGATAAAGACGATACGGCCGCGCTGCTCGCCTCGGCCATGTTCGCGCTGCACCCCGTACAGTCGAGCGCAGTCATGTACATGTCGAACGGCCGGGCCGTACTGCTCGCGTGCATGTTCTACCTGCTCGCATTCATCAGCTTCGTGCGGTACAGGGACAGCGGGCCGGAATCGGGCCGCGCCAGGTACGCCTGGGCATCGTTGACACCGGTATTTTACATGCTCGGCCTGCTGTCAAAGGAGATTGCCGGGAGCCTGCCCGCAGTGCTCCTTGCATACGACATGTTGTTCACGGTGCGAAGGCGAGGCGGGCCGGGTAAGTCTCTCAAGGCGTTTCTATGTTACGTCCCGGTAGCCGCCGTACTCGGAGCATTCCTGCTCTGGAAACTCAGCGTGCATGGATACCTCTCCGTCAGGGAGACGCCGTACGGCGCCTTAGAATACCTCATGTCCGAATTCAAGGCGGCACTCCTTTACCTCCGCCAGATGCTGATTCCCGTGAACCAGAACGCGGACTACTATCTACCGCTGACCAAGGCGCTTGACTTGAAGGCCGTCATCGGCCTGTGCGCGGTGCTGGCTTCGGGTATTTCGCTTTATCTTGTCAGGAAGAAACACCCTGCCGTGACCTTGTTCGGGTTATGGTTTCTTATAGCCATAGCGCCCGAATCCTCGGTCGTGTCGTTCGAGGACATCGCCGTGGAGTACAGGCTGTACCTTCCGTCTGTCGGCTTAATCGCGGCCGCGGCTTACGTCCTCTCCAGGGGGCGCCCCTACCTGTCAAGGCAGAGGTTATGGACCGGCCTGACCGCCTCCATCCTCGCCCTGTTCGCGCTTCTCACATTCGCAAGGGTCTCGGTATGGGCGACCGAATACACCCTTTGGAGCGACGCCGCGAAAAAGTCGCCCGGCTCGCCGAGGGCGCACCTGAACTTGGGCGAGGCGCTGATGGCGGATGGACGGTACCAGGAGGCCGTGGCCGAGTTTAAAAGGTCGCTGTCGGCCGACCCCGGCTACCGTCAGGCGAAAGACGCCCGTTACCAGATGGGCCTCTGCCTTATAGAATTAGGCAGGCCGGAGGATGCTACGGGTGAGTTCGAGGCGGTGATAAAGTCCGGCCCGGGCTATATGAACAGCTACGGCAGGCTCGGGGAGATATATTTCGGGCTTGGCCGCTACAAGGACTCCGAAAGGGTGTACAGGGCTGCGGTCGAGCATGGCGAGAACGGCCCTGTGATGCGCTATAACCTCGCCGTGTCAAATCTTATGAACGGGCGCTACCAGGACGCAAAGTCCGAGATGGAACCTCTGATGGCGTATTTCCCCGGCAGCTACGATGCTCACTACAACCTCGCGCTGATATACGAAAAGCTCGGGATGAAAGCCCGGGCGGCCGGGCAGGCGGCCCAGGCCGCAGGTCTTGCGGCTGACGAGGACGAAAAGAGAAACGCATCCGAAATCATAATCAGAAACCGGGGCCGTTAAACGAGCTCTTTCGTTGACCAGTATACAAAAAATCTCTCCATCTTAACCTGATTCATAATAGTAATTAAATCCGTGTGTTGCAATGGAAGTTGGCGTCGTAGCCAGCCAAATAAGGGCTGGTTATTTGACAAAAAAGCTTCCGGGTGTTTTACTATTTATACAACATGCATTTCCATCGAAGTCAAACCAAACACACACAGGGAAAGGGGAGGGACGAATGAAGAAGCTATTGTCGTTGTTAGGGGTTTTGGCACTGGTGGCGGGTTTTGCGATGACCGCATACGCGGCGGGCGACACCGTGATGAAGGGTAAGGTGGTGTCCATAGACTCCGAGGGCAAGACCATCGTGATAGACACGGCGGAAGGCCAGAAGACCGTGGTCCTCCAGAAGACCACCAAGGGCGCCAAGGGCGTGAAGCCGGGCATGGATGTCGAGATGAACTGCATCGACGTGGAGGGCAAGGCCTGCGCCAGGAACATAAAGGTCATATCGCTCGAAGATGCGGGCAAGCATACCAAGTCTGTCGAAGGCGAGGTCGTCTCCATCGACCCGGAAGGCAAGTCCATCGTAATCAAGTCGCCCAAGGGCAAGGAGATGACCATCATCATAAAGAAACAGCCCGTCGTCGAGAAGGTCACCGTAAAGAAGGGCGCGCCTGCGGGTGAGAAGGTGGCAGTGGAGCCTACCACCCTGTCGGAGATAAAGGCCGGCTCGAAGGTCAAGGTGGACTGCTTCGACAGCGAAGGCAAGTCGTGCGCGAGCAAGATAACCGTCGTGCCGGTCGAGCCCCTCAAGGTCATGGAAGTCACCGGCAAGGTGCTCTCCATCGATTCCGCCGGCAAGGCGGTGGTCGTCGAGACCAAGTCGGGCAAGCAGACCCTGTACTATCAGAAGTCCTCGACCGGCGCCCCGCTGACCCAGATGGAGGTCGGCAAGAGGGTGAAGGCCTACTGCCTGGACGTGGACGGCAAGACCTGCATAAGGGACATTAACGAGACAAAGTAGTCCCATAGTTTGGACCGATACCCGAAAAGGCGGCCGACAGGCCGCCTTTTCGTAATTCATATTACATCACCTGCAGCAGCGCGCACTTAAGGTATTCGGTCTCCGGGGCCGCGAGCAGTACAGGGTGGTCCTTCGACTGCGTGCGCATCTCGATTAGCCGGACGGCCCTGCCGGAGCCTGCCGCGCCTGCCATCAGCATCTCCCTGAATGTCTCCCGGTCCACGTGGTGAGAGCAGGAGCAGCTTATCAGGAACCCCCCGGGGCTGACCGTCCTCATGGCCTTGACGTTCAGATCCCTGTAACCTTTAAGCCCTTCGGCGAGCTTCGCCCTGCTCTTGACGAACGCGGGCGGGTCGGCTACCACGACCCCGAATCTCCTCCCGGAATCTATTATTTTCTTGAGTGCGGAAAAGGCATCGTCCCGGACGAATTCCGACCTGCCCTCGAACCCGTTTAACCGGAAGTTTTCCTCGGCCGCCGAGAGCGCGGGCCCGGACGAGTCCACGCAGAGTGCGCTCTTTGCGCCCGCCTTTAGGCCCGCAAGCGCCCACGCGCCTATATAGCAGAATAGGTCGAGCATGTCCGCACCTTCGGCAATTTTGTCCAGCAACCCGTAGTTGTCCACCTGGTCTAAAAAGAACCCGGTCTTCTGGCCCTCCAGGAGGTCTACCTTGAGGCGCGTGCCGTTAATGTCTATATCTACCGGCCCGGCGCATTCTCCCTTTGCGACCTTTTTTTCGAGTGAGAGGCCCTCATGCGTCCTCTGAACGGAATCGTTTCTAAGCACTATACCGTCAGGCCGGTATACCTCTTCGAGAGCGTCCATAACAAACGGCAGCATCCGCTCCATGCCCGCGGTCAGCACCTGAACCGAGAGCCACCGGGAGTACCGGTCTACGATAAGGCCGGGCAGGAAGTCCGACTCGGAGTATACCGCGCGGTATACGTCTCGTCCGGGGCAGAACCTCTCCCTGAGCGTACGGGCATTCAGGATGCGCTCCCGGAAGAGGGCCGGGCCGACTTCTTCACCCGCCCTGCCGATGAGCCTGACCGCGATGAGCGAGTGAGGGTTGGCGTAACCGACCCCCAGAGGCTTGCCGGAGTGCTCCTCCAGCAACACAAGCTCGCCCGGCGAAATGCCGGATATGCCGGGCTCGAGTTCGTTAGAGAACACCCAGGGGTGACCGCGCCTTATGCGCCTATCCTCTTTTTTCTTCAACCGCAGAGTGTTCATTAGAGTCCCTTCCAAAAAAGAAGGACGCAGCAAGCCGCGTCCATGAAAATCGTCAAACTAAACCCGTCAACGCAGGGTGACGGTATCGGCGCTAAGGAAGCTCGCGTATCTCGACATAGGTATGCTTCCTCAGTTCCTGTACCCACTTGGCGAATATCGCCTGCCCCTTCTGCGCGGACAGTTCCTCGACGACCTGACCGCGCACGTCCTGAAGGGTCTTCGTATCCGAGCCCTTTTTTTCCATTACCTTGATCAACTGGTACCCGAACTCGGACTGGACCGGCTCGCTTATGTCGCCCGCGTTCATCGAGAACGCCTTTTCCTCGATGTCCTTCGACATCTCGCCCCGGCCAAACGTGCCGAGCACGCAGGTCTTGGCGGTGTTGGGGTCGCCTGTGCACTCTGCGGCTGCTTCCTCGAACGGCTTGCCGGACATTATCTCGGAACGCGCGTCCTGGGCCTTCTTGAGCGCGGCCTCCATCCCGCCTTCCTTGACCGGGAACATGATGTTTGCGACCTTTATGGTCTCCGGCTCGGCGAACTTTGCGCTGTTCTTGGCGTAGTAGTCCTTGACCTCGTCCTCGCTGACCGATATCTTGGACTTCACGGCGCGTGAAACAAGCCGGAGCATCCTCAGCTGGTCGCCGATGGACTTCCTGTAGTCCTCCATCGCGTAACCCTCGTTCTCGAGCGCCGAGACAAAAGTGGCCTTGTCCATCTTGTTCTTCTGCATTATGTCGTCTATCGCGCTCGTCACCTCTTCGTCGGTTACGTCTATGCCCTGTATCCGGGCCTCCTGAAGCTGGAGGTACTTGTCAATCAGGTTGTTTAGGGTGCTCCTCTTGAGCCTGTCGGTGGCATGCGCAAGCTCGTCGCCGCGCATCCGCTGCTCCAGGTCGGCAAGCGCCGGGGCCATCTCGGACTGAAGCTCGCTCAGCTTGATGGTGTCCTGCCCCACTACCGCTATGATACGGTCTATCATAGTGCCGCAAAGCGCGGGCGTGGCCGGCAACAGCAACACCGACAGGACCGCCAGCACAAGAAACTTCTTCATCACGCTACTCCCTTTCGTTGCTTCTTCCGTAAATAAGAAAAACCACAGCAAAGATAACACATCCGGGCATTGAAAATCAAGCGCTTACTGCCGCCGGAGAATATGGGTATTGAATAAAAAAGCCGCTTCTGGTAGCATTCCAGTCATGAAACGGCGCGTTTTCCTCATACTGCTCCTGGCCGCCCTGCTCTGCGGGGCGTGTTCCCGTGACGGCGGGCTTTACAAGTCGACCCGCGAGATTATGGGCACATATGTCACGATAACCGCCGTCAGGGAAGGGATTCCAGAGGTGCTCGTCCGGGCGGGAGTCGCAGACGGCTTCAAGGAAATCGAGCGGGTGGACCGCCTGATGAGCACATACAAGCCGGAGTCAGAGCTCTCCGAGATAAACCGGCAGGCGGGCGTCAGGCCGGTCAAGGCGGACCCGGAGGTCGTCGCCACTATAAAGGACTCGCTCGACGTCGCCCGGATGACGGACGGGGCGTTCGACCCGACCGTCGGCCCGCTCGTCAGGCTTTGGGGCATCGGCGGCGATAAGGCACGCGTCCCGTCCCCCGACGAGATAAAGAAGGCGCTTATACTTGTTGACTACCGGCAGGTCGTCGTGGACGAAAAGGCGGGCACGGTATTCATAAAAAAGAAGGGCATGGCGATAGACCTGGGCGGGATAGCCAAGGGCTACGCCTCGGACCTCGCGGTAAAGGCGATGGAGGCGAAGGGCGTGAGGGGCGGCATCGTCGCCGTCGCGGGCGACTTGAAGCTCTTCGGGGCGCGCGAGGGCGCAAGCCTCTGGAGGATAGGCATACAGCACCCGAGGGAGGAGGGGGCGCTGATAGCGAAGCTCGATGCGACGGACATAGCCACCTCGACCTCAGGCGACTATGAGCGTTTCTTCATCAAGGACGGCGTCCGGTACCACCACATCACGGACCCGCGCACCGGCTACCCGGCGAAGGGTCTTATCAGCGTGACGGTGCTTGCGAAGCAGTCTTACCTTGCCGACTCGCTGGCGACAGGTCTATTCGTGATGGGGCCTGACAAGGCATATGCGTTCGCCCAGGCGCACACGGAACTGGAGGTGCTGTTGGTGACGTCCGAGGGCAGGATACTCGCGACCGGCCGTTTCAAGGGGCTGGATATAGCGCCGGTCAAGGTAGAGCAGGAGCGGCCTTCTTAGAACTTCTCCCCTTCCCGCAGGTAGCGCCATTTGCCGACGGGCAGGTCTTCGAGCTTTACGCGCCCGATGCGGACGCGCTTGAGGCCCGTGACCTTCAGCCCGACCAGCTCGCACATCCGCCTTATCTGGCGCTTCTTCCCTTCCTTCAGGATGAACTGGAGCTGGTCTGCGTTCAGCCACGTGACGCGCGCGGGCTTCAGCGCCTTGCCGTCGAGCGAAAGGCCGTGGTTCAGGAGCTTCAGGCCCGCATCGTCAAGGTTCCCCTCCACGCGCACGAGGTATTCCTTCTCGATGTCCGAGTCCTCGCCGACAAGCTGTTTCGCGATACGGCCGTCCTGCGTGAAGACGATAAGCCCGGACGAGTCGATGTCGAGCCTGCCCGCGGGGGCGAGCCCCTGCAACTGGGCGGGCTTGAACTGCTGCTGCGACCTGTCGGCGTTCGACCTGCTCTCCGCCTTTATGAGCGTCATCGCGGCGGTGTAGCCATGCTCCGGCTGGCCGGAGACGTACCCGACCGGCTTGTTCAGCAGGATGGTGACGCGTCCCGTCTGGACGGTCTTGGCCCGCTCGTCGAGCGTTATAGCCTGGGCCGGGTCTATGCGCGTGCCGAGTTCGGTCACCCTTACCCCGTCGACATAGACCCAGCCCCGCTCGATGTACGAGTCCGCCTCGCGGCGCGAGCAGAGCCCGCGTTCGGACATGATTTTCGAGAGACGGATTTTTTCCGGCAAAGCTATTTCACACCGAGGAGTTCGACGTCGAACACCAGCGTCGAGTTAGGCGGTATGACGGCACCCGCGCCGCGTGGACCGTATCCCAGTTGCGGCGGGATGGTGAGCTTGCGCTTGCCGCCGACCTTCATCCCCTGCACGCCCTCGTCCCAGCCCTTGATGACCTCGCCCGCGCCCAGGTGGAACTCGAACGGTTCTTTCCTGTCAACGCTCGAATCGAACTTTGTGCCGTTGGTCAGCCAGCCGGTGTAATGGACGGAGACCGTCTGGCCCGCCTTCGCCGTCTGGCCTGTCCCAACCTTCTCGTCCACATAAGTCAGCCCTGATGGTGTCGTCACTTTCTTCTCCTTTGCCAAAGAAACCGTGGGTACAATCAAACATGCCGCGAGCAACAGTGATGCCGTGATGCACAACTTCCTGAACATCTCCTTACCTCCTTGTTGTTGGGTTCTCCTGCTAAACGAGCCACCTAATTGGAAAGCCCCTTCCTGTACACCCTGTACTTCTTGTAGAGCTTCGCCCCCATCGCGGCGATGGAGTCGTTAATCGCGTGGTTGTCCTCAAGTGTCCATGACAGCTCGCCCCCGTTGACGCCGAGCTCCTTGCCCTTCGTCAGCGCGGCCAGGTTAAGCACCGCGTCGAAGCCCTTGCCCCGGTACTCCGGCAGTATCCCCAGGGCGAAAAGCCGCAGGTCCTTTACCTTACGCCGGTAGTACAGGAACTTCAGCCAGCCGAACGGCAGTATCCGCCCGTGCATCTTCTTAAGCACGATGTTCATGTCCGGGACGACGATGGAGACCGCGACCGGCCTGCCGTCTATCTCGATGAACTGTATCATCTCCGGCATGATAATCGGTTTCAGCTTCTTCGCCATGAAGTCCACCTCGGCCTCGGTCATCGAGGCGAAGTCCCAGTTCTTCTCCCAGGCGGCGTTGTATATGTCCTTGACCCGGCCAAGCTCTGCCCGGAAGTCCTTCATGTCGAGCGGGCGCACCGTAAGCCGGTTCCTCTGCTTTACCCGGCCCACGATGCGGACGATGCGCTCGGGCGGCTCGATGGACGCGTCGAGGTACCAGGCGTAGAGGTCTTTTACTTTTTCAAACCCTTCTTTCTCGATAAGCATCGGGTAATACGGAGGGTTGTAGGGCATCATGATGCACGGGGACATATCGTAGCCCTCTATCAGGAAACCGGCCTCGTCGTTCAGGGTCGGGCTCGCGGGGCCGTAGACCTCGTCCATACCCTTGTCGCGCAGCCAGCCGCAGGCCGCGCGGAGAAGGCCTCGTGATACGTCCGGGTCGTCTATGCACTCGAAGAAGCCGAACCAGCCGATTTTCTTTCCGTGGTACTTGTTGTAGTTGTGGTCTACGATGGCCGCGACGCGTCCGACCGGGGCCGCGCCTTCGCGCGCGACGAAGTACTCCGCCTCGGCGTGCTCGAAGAACGGGTTTTTCTTCCGGTCGAGCGTGGTCTTGACGTCGTCTATCAGGGGCGGGACCCAGTGCGGGTCATTTTTGTAAAGGAGAAAAGGCAACTTTATGAAGTCCCTGAGCTCCTGTCCGCCGTAGACCGTGTATACCGCCGGTATGGACATGCGGTTAATATACCATGCCAAAAGGCTAATAAGAAAGAAAATTTGATTTAATGCAGGGCCGACCCATGGGTCGGCCCTGTTGTTTTTCCGTGTGTCATTGCGAGGAGCCTGCGGCGACGCGGCAATCTCAGATTGTAAAGAACGGAGATTGCCACGCTGCGCTTGCAATGACAGAAATATTACAACTTGATTTCCGCCTCACTCACCAGCTGCGGCTTTTCGACCGTGCCGTCGGCTGGTATCCCGAACTTCTCGATGGCCTGGGGCGGGGCGAACCTGTAAAACAACTTCACGGTCGCGCGCGCCGCTCCGGCGGGCATGTCATACGGCACGACCCGCTCTTCCTTCGACGTAAGCCGGGTGTCCTTTGCGACCCCCTCCGCCTCCCAGGTCGGGACGCCGACCTTGTCGCCCGCCTTGAAGAGCTTTACCATCATCGCCTTCGGGTCCTCGGACGGGTCCTTCTCGAAGTTTGCGTATAGCCTCTTGCCCGTCGCGTCGAAGACCTCGAGCTTATAGAACGAAACCCTGAGCGGGTTGGTCGAGGGGAAGAAGTGCGGGTTCGGGTTCTCGAGCACGACGAGCAGTTTCCCGGCCTCGACCTTCAGCGAAACCGTAGCGCCTTTCTTCAACATGGCGGGGTCGTGCGCCCCGTATATCCCGTGGTAGAAATGCCTGGACTTCTGTGAGCCGGACGCCGGTACGCCGTCTACTTCCTGCATGTGGCAGGAGAGGCAGTCGGAAACGCCTTCGTCGTTCATGCTGCATATAACGCCGCCCTTGGAGTTCGTCATGAACCCGTGGCAGCCGAGGCAGACCTTGTATGTGGCCGCGAAGCCCGAGTAGACCGCGCCGTGCGGGGCCTTCGAGTCTACGTCCGGCCCCTTGATGCCCTCGGTGAACCTGTAGGTGCTGAACCGCTCCCCCTCCACGAGCCCTTCCGCCTTGTGGCAGAAGGAGCATGTCGCGCCCCGGACGTTAGACGGGTTGGAAGGGTCGGGCATTGCCTCGCCCTTCATCAGCGCCGCGATGTTGTCCGCGGTCGGCGTGTGGCAGCTCGCGCAGAAGTAGCCCGGCGTCTTGCCGGATGCCGTCATTGTCTTCGCGTACGCCTCGTAGACGGCGGAGTGCACGGGGTCCCCGAACTTCGAGGACTTCGCGTGCATCGAGCCCGACCACTCCTCATATATCGCCTTGTGGCATGCTCCGCATGCTGCCGGATTTTCAAAACCCGAGAAGCCAGCCGGGAGCGAATGCGCGTAAGCAACAGGGGCGAGGCAGGCAAGGCATATGGACATAACAGCAAATATCATAATGGACGTTTTCATGGTGGACTCCTTCGGGGTAGATGCGGTATGCAGGCGGTATCAGCCGTTCAAGTCTTCCTGTGCCTCGATCATGACCCGGTCGCCGGGCGACTTCAGGTCCCGGAACTCCGGCATGACCTCGGCGGCCAGGGCGTAGTAGCTTCTCTGGTTCTTCAGGAATATGTCGGAGGTCTCGTTGTAGACCTTGTCGAATAGCGTCGAGTTGCAGGTCGGGCAGGTGATAACGGCATGCCCGCGCTCGTCGTAGCAAAGAAACGACATGACGTGAGCGTTGCATGTCTTGCAGGGCGTGATTATCAGTTCAGGACAGCTGTTCATGTCAGTAATGTAGCACAATAAGACCGTATTATCAATAGGATATTCAAGGTTCGCCCTCACCCTGTATCCCTCTCCCGGAGGTAGAGGGACTTAAGCCGCCCCCTCTCCCAGTGGGAGAGGGGGAAACCAGTGGTGTGAGGGTTTGTTATCCCTTTGCCGCCGCGTAGTTGAGCGCGCCCCCGGCAAGCATCAGCTCGCGGTCGCGGTCGGACGACAGTTGCGGCACGACGGCTATCGAAATGCCCTTGGTCTTGTCGGTGAGCTTCGGCTTCGCCAGGTCGCTCACGTCTAGGGTAAGCATGTCGCCCTGCTCGATGCGGTCGTAGTCCGCCGGGTCCTTGAACGTTAGCGGCAGTATCCCGAAGTTTATCAGGTTAGCGAGGTGTATCCTCGCGAATGACTTGGTTATGACGGCCTTTACGCCGAGGTACATCGGAGCTAACGCCGCATGCTCACGCGAGCTTCCCTGCCCGTAGTTCTCCCCTCCAATCACGAACCCGCCCCCAAGCTCCTTCGCCCTCTTGGGGAAGCCGGGGTCAACCGCCTCGAATACGTGCTCGGATATCTTCGGCAGGTTGGACCGGAGCGGCAGTATCTTTGCCCCGGCCGGCATTATGTGGTCGGTCGTTATGTTGTCGCCGGTCTTTAAAAGGACGACCCCTTCGAGCGAGCTTCCGAGCCTCTCCTTCCTCGGGAGCGGTGCGATGTTCGGGCCGCGCACGACCTCGACCTTCGCCGCCTCGGCTGCGGGCACCGGCGGGATGACCATCCTGTCGTCCGCGGCGAATGACTTGGGAATTTTTACGACAACAGGCTCAATGCCCATTGAACGCGGGTCGGTAAGCTCTCCTGTGAGGGCGGCGGCGGCGCAGGTCTCCGGCGAGGCGAGTATCACCTTCGCGGACTTGGTGCCTGAGCGGCCCTCGAAGTTCCTGTTGAACGAGCGCACGGTGACCCCGTCGGTCGGGGGCGCGAAGCCCATCCCGATGCACGGGCCGCATCCCGATTCGAGTATGCGTGCGCCGGCCTTTATCATATCGGCGAGCCCGCCGCTTTCGGTTATCATCTCGAGCACCTGCCGGGAGCCGGGCGATATCGCAAGGGACAGGCCGGGGTTTACCTTCCTGCCCTTCAACATCCCTGCCACGGTCATCAGGTCCTTGTAGGACGAGTTCGTGCAGGAGCCTATCGCCACCTGCTGTACCTTCATGCCCTTGACCTCGCTTATATTCTTTACGTTGTCGGGCATGTGCGGCATTGCGACCATCGGCTCGAGTACGGCCAGGTCTACCTCTATTGTCTCGTCGTAGGTCGCGGTCCTGTCGGTGACGAGACGCTTCCAGACGCCTTCCCTGCCTTGAGCCTTCAGAAACTTTTTGGTCACCGCGTCCGACGGGAATACCGAAGTCGTCGCTCCGAGTTCCGCGCCCATGTTGGTGATGGTCGCGCGCGCGGGCACGTCCAGCGTGTCCACGCCCTCGCCCATGTACTCGAAGACGCAGCCGACCCCGCCCTTCACGGTCTTCAGCTCAAGGACTTTAAGTATCACGTCCTTTGCGGAAACGAACGGCTTCAACGCGCCGGTGAGCTTAACGCCTATGACCTTCGGCATCTTCAAGTTGAACGGCTGTCCGGCCATGGCGAGCGCGACGTCGAGCCCGCCCGCTCCTATCGCCAGCTGGCCTATGCCGCCCCCGGTCGGGGTGTGCGAGTCCGAGCCTATGAGCGTCGTGCCCGGGGCCCCGAAGCGCTCCAGGTGCACCTGGTGGCAGATGCCGTTGCCCGGCCTTGAGAAGTAAATCCCGTAGCGCGCCGCAACGGACTGCAGGAAGCGGTGGTCGTCCGGGTTCTCGAAGCCGGTCTGGAGCATGTTGTGGTCCACGTAGCTGACCGAGAGGTCGGTCTTCACGCGGTCCACTCCCATCGCCTCGAACTGCAGGTACGCCATAGTGCCGGTCGCGTCCTGGGTAAGCGTCTGGTCCATACGTATCGAGATGGGCGAGCCCGCCTTCATCCGCCCCTCTGTCAAATGCGCCTTGATAATCTTCTGAGTTACGTTTAAGCCCACGTTTTACACCTTCCTTATGGTTGTCGTTCTGAGTGAAACGAAAAATCTGCTTTTAAATAAGTTTCGCCCCGGATGAGCCGGGGCAATGGGTCATTATACATTCACGGCCGGTGGAATTCAACGGGAAAATGCCTAATAACCTTTGCATTAATCCCGCAATGTTGATAAAATCGGCATTGTCAGTAAGTTGTTATATCCACTTGCAAGGTGTTCACCAGATGAAGTCCCCCTTCAAAGGACAATCAAAAACAAGGCTGCTCGCGCTCGCGGTATATACGATAGCCGCAGTCCTCGTCATACGCTCGTTCGGCTACTACCCTCCCACGAAGCTGACCGTGACGGTCAAGGGGCCCGTCCCGAACAGCTATGTGCTTTATTACGACACCGGGGGCGGTTTCAATGCGGCGGATTTGGTGGCGCACGGGACTAACAACGGCGGCGAATTTTCCACCCTCGAGTTCTGGCTTCCGGACCGGGAGATAAAAAACGTCAGGCTTTACTGCGGCTACAAAACCGGCGAGATAATAATAAAAGAGATGCACCTCGAAGGCCTGTCCAGTGGACATATCTGGAAACCGGAGGATATGGCGAGGGACTTCGAGCCGTACACTGATATAAACTACTGGCAGATAGTCCCGGGTCAGGGGCTTCTTCTGAGGGCAGTCGGAGCCTGGCCTGCCCTGACTTCCGTGGGCGCGGGTTTCAATAAAACATTCGCGGATGTCAGCCAGTCCCGATGGTTGTTGTACCTTATATTTATCGGACTACCTGTTATATTATTGATGACAGTCCCTGGCTATGCGAGACTCGTTTCTTACCTGTCATTTATGCTCACCTTGCTTGTCTATTCAGGAGTACTGAACGGCATATCCAATATAACCGTTGTTATATTCGGCGGCATGGCCGCGCTTTGCCTGGTCGAGCTTTATTACAGCAGGAAAGACTTTGTCCTTGTGCTGATGGGCACGTTTATTGCCATCTTCATGGTCGAACTCGGAGTCCTTGCCCATGAACACATGCCCAACAATCTGCCGAAAAAAGACACCACATACAAGGAACGGGGCTGGGTGCTCCCGGATGCCGAGCTGGGCGGTGTACCGGCCCCCGACTTCAGGCAGGAGGCGAGCGAGACGATAGGAAATAACTATGTATTCAAGGACGTAGTCTATACCACGGACCACAAGGGCCGGAGGTCCTGCCCTGAAGTCAAACAGGCTAAGAAGCATGCCCTGTTCTTTGGCTGCTCTTTCACCTGGGGGCACGGGATGCGGGACGACCAGACCATGCCGTACTGCTTCCAGGACATGGCTGGTGGGGAATACCAGAGCTACAATTATGGGTTCATTGGCTGGGGCGCGGCGGAGATGCACCATTTCCTGCGCGACGGGGCGGCGCTGGACGACGTAAGGCAAAAAGAGGGCATCGCAGTCTATGACTTCATCGGCGACCATATTTCCAGGACGACCCCGCGCATCAAGGAGGACCGGAGGGACGACCTCGTATTCCGCCTGGATAAGTCGGGCAACCTGGATGGGCCTTTCAGCGTCTATGACAGAAAGGACCTCAGGGCTTGGCTGCGGCTGTTCGGCGACATCAACGGCGTGCTCGTAGAGGCATCCCCTTCCGTGCGGTTCTTTGTCAACCGGTTCCCGTTCGGTCCCGTATCGAGGGAGGAGCGGGTCAAGGCGACGGCTAAGGTCGTAATCGAGTCGAAGATGCTCTATGACTCGCGGTTCAAGGGCGAGTTCTACGTGGTCATCTACGAAAAGGACTACCTGAGGGACGACGAGATAAGGCTCTTCGTCTCTATGCTGAGGGAAAACGGCATACATGTCATCGCCGTGCCGCGCATGCCGAACCCCGCTGACGAGAACATCCACCCGCTCGACACGCACCCGTCGGCCGCGAGGAACAGGTGGGTGGCCGGGCACCTGCTGGATGAAATTAATAACCCTTCTAAGCCGGCGGATATAGTCCTCACGAGGTAAGAAAGTCCAGGCTCCATCCCGTCTTCCCCGCTTTGACACGGCAAGCCGAATATGCTATATTATATTAACTCATAGCGGTCTGTTCAGGTAAAGAAGGGAGGCCGTGCATGATGAACCGTTGCGCATTCTGCAAGTACCATGTCTGCATGAAGGAAGGCGGGCTGGCCTGCGCCTGTCAGGTCAAGAAGGAACTGGTCGAGCACTGGTTCGCGGCTTGCAGGACTAGGTACTCCGACAGGCGTGAGGGCAGGAAACATTGGATTGGCTCCGAGAGGCGGCGCAGTAGCGAGGATATGAGGGCTCTTATCAGCGCATAGCCTGGACGCCATATATTATTGCCATGGAAGGAGACCTGTCACGAGCAGTGGGCCTTCTTTTTTTTGTCCATGATGCGAACGTCTACCCAGAATTATTGTGGTATAATTAATATAAGGTTTTTGTTTTGGACGGGGTGATAGAAATGCGCAAGGCTACATTCGGCGCGGGCTGTTTCTGGCATGTGGAAGAGGCGTTCCGGCTCATGCCGGGGGTGCTGTCAACAGCGGTCGGTTTCATGGGCGGCACGCTCCCGGACCCGACGTACAGGGCGGTCTGCACCGGCAGGACCGGACATGTCGAGGTAGTCGAGGTCGTCTACGAGCCCGAACAGGTATCATACGAGGAACTGCTGAAGGTGTTCTGGGAGATACACGACCCGACGAGCCTGGACAGGCAGGGGCCGGACGTCGGCGACCAGTACCGTTCGGTAGTTTTTTATCACGACGAGGAGCAGAAGGAGCAGGCGGAGGCATCGAAGGGCCTGCTTGAAAAGTCGGGCCGGTACAAAAAGCCGGTGGTGACGGAGGTCAGGGAAGCCGGCGCATTCTACCTTGCCGAAGAATACCACCAGCAGTACCTGGAGAAGCGCGGACTTAACCGCTGCACCTCGTAAGCCAGCCCCCTCTTTTAAAGATCAGTCGAGTTCAGGGATTTCGAGGCCGGGTTCGAGAGAACTGGCCTTTTTGTATGCCGCCTTCGCCTCATCGTGTCTTCCGAGCCCGTCGAGCGCGTCTCCCATGTCAAGGTATGCCAGTGCGTCCTCCGGGTATTCCTCAACCGCCTTGGTATAGAGCTTGAGCGCCTCAACATAGGCGACCGACGCCTTTTCCTTCTTGTCGAGCGCGGCCAGCGTGTTGCCCTTGTTAAAGTACACATCGGCGAAGTTGTAATACGTGTCCGACAGTTCCGGTTCGAGTTCGAGCGCCGTGTCGAAGGCCTCGAGCGCCTCGTCGAACCTGCCGAGCTCGTGAAGCGCGATGCCCATGAAGTTGTATGTGTCGGCGATTATCGGGTCAACCTCGACTTCCTTCATCAGGGAGTTTTCGTCTTCGGCGTGTTCCTGGTTGTCCCTGCGCACGAGGCAGACCGACTTATTCCTCGCAATCAGTTCCGCCGTTATGTGGAACGAGACCAGGGCCTCCTCGAACCGGCCAAGCTCGCAGAGCACCGAGCCCTTGTTGATATGGCCGATGGGGTCCTCGGGGTCGTGCTCTATCGCCTTTTCGTACGAACCGAGGGCCTCCTCGTACATGCCGAGCGCGGACAGCACCGAGCCCTTCCCTTCGAGCAGCTTGGTCGAGTCCGGGTAGTGCTTCAGCGCCTCGTCCAGCACCGGAAGCGCCTTCTTGCAGTCGCCGAGCTCGCAGAGCATCATGCCCTTTTCGTAATATTCGTCTACGGTTTTCATGCTACTCCCATTCGATGGTTGACGGAGGCTTGGACGAGATGTCGTAGCAGACGCGGTTGACGCCCTTTATCTCGTTAATTATACGGTTCGATATAAGCCCGAGAAGCTCGTATGGCAGGTGCACCCAGTCGGCGGTCATCCCGTCTTTCGAGTTCACGGCGCGGAGCGCGACCACGTTTTCGTATGTGCGTTCGTCGCCCATCACGCCGACGGTCTTGATGGGCAGAAGCACGGCGAAGGACTGCCATATCTCCCTGTATAGCCCCGCCCTCTTAATCTCTTCCAGCACTATCGCGTCCGCCTCGCGGAGTATATTCAGCCGCTCAACGGAAACATCTCCGAGTATCCTGATGGCAAGGCCCGGTCCTGGAAACGGCTGCCGCCATATTATGTCGTCCGGCAGGCCGAGCTCGCTGCCAAGCTCGCGAACCTCGTCTTTGAACAGCTCGCGAAGCGGCTCGACAAGCCTCAGTTTCATCTTCTCCGGCAGGCCGCCCACGTTGTGGTGCGACTTAATCACCGCGGACGGCCCCTTGAAGGACACGCTCTCTATCACGTCCGGGTACAGTGTGCCCTGGGCCAGGAAGTCCGCGCCCTCTATCATACGCGCCTCGGAGTCGAAAACCTCGATGAAGGTGTTCCCGATAATCTTCCGTTTCTTCTCCGGGTCCTCGACGCCCGCGAGCCTCGACAGAAATACCTCCGAGGCGTCCACGTACTTGAGGTTCAGTCCCATCGTCGAGAACGTCTCCCGTACGCGCCCGGCCTCGCCCTTCCTGAGTACGCCGTTGTTTACGAATATGCAGGTAAGCTGGTCGCCGACCGCCCTATGCACGATGGCGGCCGCGACGGTCGAGTCCACCCCGCCGGAGAGTGCGCAGATGACCTGCCGGTCGCCTACCTGTTCGCGTATCACTCCGACCGAATATTCTATGAATGAGCCCATGTTCCAGGACGGGGTGCAGCCGCATATCCCGAAGAGGAAATTCTTTAGTATCTGGAAGCCCTGCGGTGTGTGAGCGACCTCCGGGTGGAACTGTACGCCGTAGAACCGGCGCGCTTTGTCGGCCATGGCCGCGGTGGGCGAGTTGTCCGTATGCGCGACAGGCGCGAAGCCCGGCGGCATCCGCTCGATCCTGTCGCCGTGGCTCATCCAGACCACGGTATGGCTGTCTGAAGTGCCTTCGCCCGTGCCGCCCACGGAGGCGAGCAGGTCGGACTCGTCGTCTATGGCAAGCTCGGCCCGGCCGTACTCCCTCTTGGCCGCGCGTGCCACCTCGCCGCCCATGAGGTGCGTCATGAGCTGCATCCCGTAGCAGATGCCGAGGACCGGGACGCCGAGTTCGAGGTGCTCCTTGCCGATTAGCGGGGCGCCTGCGTCGTATACGCTGGACGGCCCGCCGGAAAGTATTATGCCCTTCGGGTTGAACGCCTTTACGCGGTCGAGCCCCGCGTTGTACGGGAATATCTCGCAGTATACCTTCGCCTCGCGCACCCGGCGCGCGATTAGCTGGGTATACTGGGAGCCGAAATCGAGGACCAGTACACGCTGCTGGTGGATATCAGACAAGTAGAACCTCCGTATAATCCTTCTCTCCCATAGCTAAGTTGGGAAAGGATGAAGGTAACTCCCTCACCCCCTGCGCCCCCTCTCCCGGTGGGCGAGGGGGATTTATACGTCCCTCTCCTTGCGGGAGAGGGATTAGGGTGAGGGGTTTCCTAATAACGAATACCTCAAGCGAGAACAGGAATGGATTATCGCATAATATTCAGCCGGTTGCAAGGGTTTTAAGAGGGCAATGCGATGGGGGGACGGAAGGCTGCTATTTCTGCTGGGCGTCTTTGACCTTGAAGTCCGTACTGCCGCCGCCGTTGCCCGCCCTGGCCTCCCAGACGAGTTCGAGCATGCTTCCGGGGTGGTATATCTCGACGGTCTTGGCGCATGCGTTGCAGCCCTCGGGAAGGCCGAGTCCGCCTACGTCGAAGCCGTTGCCGGAAAACTCGATACGCATCATGTACGAGACGCCGGTCGGTATGTCGGCCTCGAACTCGCCTTCGACCTCTCCCAGCGGGGCCGCATAGCGCGTACCGTCGGGTGCGACGAAGACAAGCTTGACAGGCTCCTTGTAGCGGGTGCCGTACTCCGAGCAGTAGACCCTGCCAGATATGTGGCAAGTAGGGGCGGCATGTGCCGCAAGGCCCGAAGACAAAACCAGGCACGCAACAGCCGCTATGAAAACCGTTCTTCTAATAAAAGTCATGACAGACTCCTCGACCGTTCAGGTTAGCTGTAAATTGTAGCAACAAGCCATATAAAGTCAAGCATTATTAACGCGTATGCCCTCGCATAACCGTCCCCGACGCGAGCTTCGTGCCAAAAGCGCAAAATATTGCCCTGCCGTAACCGCCCCCGAGGCAGGTTTAACACTAAAGACCCGATTATATAATTTACACGCGAGCACCCGATAATTCCGCTTGCAGGACTGCCCTCCCCGATGATATAGTCTATAAGTAACAGGAATCGTTATGTGTGCATTGTATAGCCTTAAAGTATTAAAAAATAGCTCGCATGTTAAATGTCGTTGCAAACCGCATTTATATACTGTAAGATTGTGCGCATAAATTCAAGCAATAGGACAGCCGTCGGTTTAAAGTAAAAGAAGCGCAGTATGGACAGACACCCGCCCCCGTCAAGCAAGACCTGGAACCGCCGGATAGCAATCCTCGCAGGTATTTGCCTCCTTGCCCTTTTTTTCGTTACCACGACCAAGCTCGACCACAAAGGACAGTTCAAAGGGGTCTTCCTTTTAAAAGGGGACAGGGGACACTTGTTTGTCCTGACCGACGACCTGTACCTGGGCGAAGGCGAGCAACTCATCGCCGGGTTAGACTTAGAGGACATACGTATCGCCGCGGCCGGCTTGCCCGGCAGGCACGGGAAGGGTGATTCGTACCTTTACTACGGCTGGAACGAGAAGGAGGGCACCGGGTACGTCAGGAGCTACCTCCCGGACGGCCGCCGTCTTCAGACCTGCTTCAGCAGGTTCTCTGAGGGCGGAATGCATGATCACGGCGTGTTCATAGGCGGCGGCCTTCCGTCGTCGGTAAGCCTCAGCGACCCCAAGAGGCTTAACGAGACGGGCATGTCCTATTTCGACGGTTCGAACTGGAACCACATATGGTGCACTACAAATGAGGGCATCGCGGTCGGGAGTTCGTTCAAGATGGTACCCGCGTACTCATGGAAGTTCCTCGGCAGCAAGGCCGAAGGGGTGGGCGAGAAATTCCTCAAGCTGATGAGCAGGCACGAGGTGCTTGCGGACGGCGTGCCGCTCTCCATCGACAGGTCCGCATATTTCAGGGCCGGCGACCCGTACTTCATACTCGTCGTCAAGGTTAAAAACATCGGGGCGAGGGCGGCCCGGTTCCTTTACTGCTACGGCGACGAGCCGTGGGTGGGCAACTACGGGACGGCAAGCGGGAACGTGGGCTGGGTGGACGACGGCCTTGTCGACTGCGAGCAGTGGGTGGACACAAGCAGGCACTCCTACGCAGGATTTTTCGACTGCGGCGCGCCCGGCTCAGGACACCGCTACTCGATGGCCGCCAACTTCATCGAATGGATAGGCGGCAGGAAGCCGTCGGTCTATTTCTCGAACGGCCCGACCGAGGCCCCCGGGGAGGGCGGTATCAAGAGGTCGCTTGACAGCAACGAGAAGTTCATAGGGGTCGAGTGGGGGCCAGATGTCCTTCAGCCCAGAGAGTCGACCCAGTACGCCATGGCAATAGGCATGGCATACGTGGACCCGAAGACCGGCCGCCCCGTAAAGCCCGAGATTAACGCGAACTACATCCGTTAGCCGTCAGGTCTTCCATTCCCCAAACACCTTGCAAACCCCCGTCGTCAAGTGTTACAATTAAGGTTTCGGACACGGTTTAATGCGTTTTGTGGGGGCCGACCGATGTGTCGGCCCGTGTTAAAGAAGGCGGATTTATCATGCAGGACAAGATAATAATCAAAGGTGCGCGCGAGCACAACTTGAAGGACGTGGACGTCGAGATACCGCGCGACAAGCTGGTCGTGATTACCGGGCTGTCCGGCTCCGGCAAGTCTTCGCTCGCGTTCGACACCATATACGCCGAAGGCCAGCGCAGGTACGTCGAGTCGCTGTCCGCCTACGCGCGGCAGTTCCTCGAGCAGATGGACAAGCCCGACGTGGATTCCATCGAAGGGCTTTCGCCCGCCATATCCATCGAGCAGAAGACGACCTCGAAGAACCCGCGTTCGACGGTCGGTACCGTGACCGAGATATACGACTACCTGCGCCTTTTGTACGCGCGTATCGGGCATCCGTACTGCTACAAATGCGGCAAGGAGATTACCTCCCAGACGGTCTCGCAGATGGTGGACCGGGTCGCCGCCATGCCGCAGGGTACGAAGCTCTCGATACTCGCGCCAATCGTCCGGGGCAGGAAGGGCGAGTACCGGAAGGAGCTCCTCCAGATGCGGAAGGAGGGCTACGTCCGCGCCCGCGTGGACGGTAAGGCCCACGACCTTTCGGAGGATATCGCGCTCGACAAGAACAAGAAGCACACCATCGAGATAGTAATTGACAGGGTCGTCATAAAGGACGGGATAGACAAGCGGCTCGCGGACTCGATAGAGGTCGCGCTTAAGCTATCGGAGGGCATCGTCGTTATAAGCCCTTCTGACGGCAGGGACGTGCTTTACTCCGAGAAGCTCGCCTGCGTCGAGTGCGGGATATCCTACCCGGAGATGACGCCCAGGATGTTCTCGTTCAACAACCCGCACGGGGCATGCCCAACATGCGACGGGCTGGGCGTGAAGATGGACATAGACCCCGACCTCGTTGTCCCGAACAGGGACATATCCATACGCGAGGGGGCGGTCAAGCCCTGGTCGAAGCGGACGTCGGTGTTCTACTTCCAGATACTGGAGGCCATCGCCGACCACTATGGGTTCAACATCAACACACCGTGGAAGAAGCTCACGAAGAAGGTGCAGGACGCGATACTTAACGGCTCGGACGAGGAGATAAAGTTCTGGTTCATCAGGGACGGACGCAGGCAGTTCTACCAGCGCGAGTTCGAGGGGGTGGTGAACAACCTGTCGAGGCGCTACAAGGAGACCGAGTCTTCCTACATACGCGAGGAGATAGAGGAGTATATGGGCGCGCACCCGTGCCCCGCGTGCAAGGGGGAACGGCTCCGGAAGGAATCCCTTTCGATAAAAGTCGGCGGGATGAACATATCGGAGGCGACGCGCCTGTCCGTGAAGGCCGCGCGCGACTTCTTCGCGGGGCTTCCGTTGACGGATAAAGAGGCGTTCATAGCCCAGAAGATATCGAAGGAGATACGGGAGAGGCTCGGATTTCTCGTGAACGTCGGGCTCGACTACCTTACGCTCGACCGCCGGGCCTCCACGCTATCGGGCGGCGAGGCCGAGCGCATCCGGCTCGCCACACAGATAGGCTCGTCCCTGATGGGCGTCCTTTATATCCTCGACGAGCCGTCCATCGGCCTGCACCAGCGGGACAACGCGCGCCTGCTCGATACGCTGCTCTCGCTTCGGGACCTGGGCAATACGGTGCTCGTGGTCGAGCACGACGAGGAGACGATAATGCGTTCCGACCACGTCATAGACATGGGGCCGGGCGCGGGCGTGCACGGAGGCAGGATTGTCGCACAGGGCACGCCAAAGGAGATAATGCGGTCGGCGGACTCCCTGACGGGCAAGTACCTCTCAGGCCGGATGACGATTGCAGTGCCGCGCAAGAGGCGGAGGTCGGAGAGGCATATAACGATAAAGAAGGCGGCCGAGAACAACCTGAAGGGCGTGGACGTGAAGGTCCCGCTTGGCGTCCTGACCTGCGTTACCGGCGTGTCCGGCTCCGGGAAGAGCTCGCTAATACTGGAGGTGCTTTATAAGACGCTCGCGCAGAGGTTCTACCGCGCCACCGAGCGTGCGGGCCGGTGCGACGAGATTACCGGGCTTGCCCAGATAGACAAGGTGATAGACATAGACCAGTCCCCGATAGGCCGGACGCCGAGGTCTAACCCGGCTACATACACAGGGCTTTTCACGCACATACGGGAGCTGTTCGCGCAGGTGCCGGATGCGCGCATGAGGGGCTACAAGCCGGGCAGGTTCAGCTTCAACGTGAAGGGCGGCCGTTGCGAGGCATGCCAGGGCGACGGGCTCATCAAGATAGAGATGCATTTTCTGCCGGACGTATTCGTCACCTGCGACGTCTGCAAGGGCAGGCGCTACAACCGGGAGACGCTGGACGTCAAATACAAGGGGAAGAACATCACCGAGGTCCTGGACATGACCGTTACCGAGGCGCTCGACTTCTTCGAGAACATCCCGTCCATACACTCGAAGCTCCTCACCGTAAACGACGTGGGGCTCGGCTACATAACCCTCGGCCAGAGTGCGACCACGCTGTCCGGCGGCGAGGCGCAGAGGGTGAAGCTCTCCAAGGAGCTTTCGAAGCGTAGCACCGGCAGGACGCTCTACATACTGGACGAGCCGACGACCGGGCTGCACTTCGCCGATATACAGAAGCTTTTGGATGTGCTTAACCGGCTGGTGGACACGGGCAACTCGGTCGTCGTGATAGAGCACAACCTGGACGTTATCAAGACAGCCGACCACATTATAGACCTGGGTCCTGAGGGCGGGGACGCGGGCGGGGAGGTTATCGCGACGGGTACGCCCGAGGAGATTGCAAAGTCCGCCCGGTCGTACACGGGTCAGTTTTTAAAGAGGGTGCTGTAACGGTCTTCTTGCAAACCACTTCCTCACTTCGTCCGCAAGCAGCAGCGTAGCCGAGAACGGCAGCGCGACCAGCCACGTGTCGAGGCCGACCGGCGCGGTGCCGAATACCTCGTTCCCGATACCCGTATATATGATAATGTAAGCGAGTGCTATCTCGACCGCGACGCCTGCGAGCACGAGCCTGTTGGTGAAAAACCCGAGCGAGAAGACCGAGACCCTGTACGAACGGCAGGCGAACACGTTGCCTACCTGCATGATGACGATGCCGAGGAACGACGCGGTCGCGGCCTGCCGTGCCAGCGGGCTGTCCATCGGCAGGGACGCACCCCATCTCCACCCGCCGGTATAGAGCACGTAGAAATACGCCGTGAGCACACCCGCCGCGCTGATGAGCCCGAGGAAGACATATCCCCTGAATAGAAGCGCCCTGTCGATGAGGGGCTTGTCCCTGCCAGACGGATACTTCATCGTGTCCCGCTCAGGAGGCTCGACCCCGAGCGCGAGCGCGGGCAGGGTCTCGGTGCCCAGGTCTATCGCGAGTATCTGCATGACGGTGAGCGGCAGGGGTATGTTGAAGAGCGCGAACATCATATACGGTACGGCCTCGGGGGTAAGGTGCGCGAATATGTATGTGATGAACTTCCGGATGTTCCCGTAGACCGCCCTGCCTTCCTCGACCGCGGCGACGATGGTTGCGAAGTTGTCGTCTAACAGGACCATGTCCGCAGCCTCGCGGGCCACGTCGGTGCCTGCAAGGCCCATCGCTATACCGATGTCCGCTTTTTTTAGCGCGGGCGCGTCGTTCACTCCGTCCCCGGTTACCGCGACACGCTCACCCTCGTCCTTCAATACCGAAACAACTCGCATCTTCTGCCTGGGCGTCATCCGGGAGAATATCAGTTCGTCCTTCGTAAGCGCGTCTCGCAATGCCCCGTCGTCCATCCCGGCAAGCACGGCCCCTTCAATCACGAGCGGGTCCTCACCGGCAAGGCCGACCTGCCTTGCGATAGCGGTCGCGGTGCCGCTTGAGTCTCCGGTCATCATAACGACCTTTATGCCTGCATCGCGGCATTTTATCACAGCGTCCGAGACGCCCGGCCTCGGCGGGTCCTCCAAGCCTATCAGCCCCGCGAACACAAGGCCGCTCTCGACCATACTGTCCGCCGCCCGGCGCGGGTCGGACGTCCCATCCATCGTCTTGAAGGCGAACGCGATGACCCTCAGGCCCTTGCCCGCCATCCTGGCGTAGGTCCCCGTTATCGCCGCCTTAGCCTTTTCGTCGAGTGGCCCGGCCTCGCCCCGCGCGAGCACGCCTCCGCAAGTCGGCAGGACGGTCTCAAGCGCACCCTTCGTGAGCGCCAGCGTCCTGCCCTCGACCTCGTCAATTGTAGTCATGCGCTTCCTGTCTGAGTCGAAAGGTATCTCGGCTATTCGCCGCGACTTAACCGCAGGGTATGACTCGCGCGCGGACTTAAGCAGCGCGGCCTCGGTCGGGTCGCCTCTGTAACGCCCGTCCTCGAACGACGCGTTGTTGCAAAGCCCGGCTATGAGCATCAGCATCTCGCGGTCGGGCGGGTTGGCGGCCCCGTTGCCGCCGCTTGGCGACCATATCTCCCTGACCGCCATCCTGTTCTCGGTAAGCGTACCGGTCTTGTCGGTGCATATTACGGTGACAGAGCCGAGCGTCTCTACCGATGAAAGCGTCTTTATGAGCGCGTTCTTCCTCGCCATGCGCTGGCTTCCCATCGCAAGCGACAGCGTGACCGTGGGCAGCAGCCCCTCCGGCACGTTTGCGATAATTATGCCGATTGCGAACAGGAAGCTCCTCCAGAAGCTCTGTCCGACCGCGAGGCCCACGGCGAAGAATGACACGCCGGTTATCGCGGCTATCACAGCGACTATCCTCGTGGCCTTCGCTATCTCTTTCTGGAGAGGGGTAAGACCCGGCTCGACGGCGCCCGTCAGGTGTGCGATCTTCCCGAACTCGGTGGACATCCCGGTGGCGAACACGGCGGCCTTGCCAGAACCGCCGGAGACGAGCGTGCCCGCGAACACTATGTTGGGGCTTTCCATGAACTCACCGCCGAACGGCGCGTCGTTCCTGGGGAGCGGCTCGGACTCGCCGGTGAGCGGGGCGTTGTTCACCATCAGGCGGCTTGATTCTATCACCCTTGCGTCGGCGGGCACCTTGTCGCCTTCGGCAAGCACGACAATGTCTCCCGGAGCTATGCCGGACGCGCGTACCTCGCACAGTTTACCGCCCCGCATGACCTTCACGTTGAAAGGCAGCAGCTTTTTCAGGGCCTCGACAGCCCTCTCGGCGCGGTACTCCTGTATCAGCGTGAAGGCGGCGTTGATGAAGATTACAAGGACTATAGCGGCTGCGAGGGAGAGCATACCTTCGCCCGGATGAAGCACGCCGGATATGACGCAGAGTGCAGCGGCAGTCCAGAGCAGGACCGCGAGAAAATGGGTGAACTGGGCGAGTACCTTCAGGTAAAGCGGTTTTTTTCTGACCCCGGTAATCTCGTTCGGGCCGTACTCGATCAGGCGGCCTGCGGCATCTTCCCCGGTAAGCCCGCCTTCCGTCGTGATGAGGCTTGTCAGCGCCTCGTCCGTTTTAATGTTGTGCAGGTTCATCGTGCGTGTCTGGGCCTGAATATTATCAGGTTGCAGGGGGTCTCCCTCAGTACCTCCTCCATCGGGTTACCCTTGATGAAGGACCTGATGAGGCTTCTCTGGCTCGCGCCCATGACGATGAGGTCGCTCCTGCCGAACGCCGCCTCGGACGTGATGGTCCTCGATACGCTGCCGGTGGCCGTCCTCTTCTCGTGCGGTATGCCCTGGCGGCCGAGCTCGTCCATGAACTCGACTATGTCCCTCGGTATGACCTCGTCACGCTCAGAGGGCCTCAGGTGCGTCTCGCCGTGGAAGAACTTCGTTATCGGCTCCGGCAGGTGGAAGAGCGTCACGCGGGAGCCCGACCCCTCGGCGAGCCTCGCGATGAAATATGCCCTCTCCTCGTCGAACTGCCGCCCGCCCCGGAGCGGCACGAGTATCTTTCTCGGCGCTGCCCGCTCCATCCGCACTACCCGCACCGCCGCGACCGAACAAGGCAGTTTGAGCATCATTTTGCGGGAGAGTGTATTCACGAACAACCGGCGCGCGACCTCTTCCCTCCTCGTGGCGATGAATACGAGGTCGATTCCGTGCTCCCTGACGTGCCCGGCTATACTCTCAAGCGGTTCTCCCGGCACCACGACCTTCTCGGTCACGACGCCGTGCCACTCGGCCTCTATGGACAGCCTTTCAAGGGCGGCTTCCTCCTTCCTGAGCGCACCCGGAGACGCGCCTTGCGGCGATACGGACATCAGGGTCAGACGCGCACGGCAAGACTTGGCGACGGAAATAGCATAGCGCGCCGCCATCTCGGAGTTCGTGTATTCGTTTACAGCCGCGAGTATCTTCTTGTACATGATAAGATTATACCGCAAAATCGCACGGGCATAAGGTATCGGCGGGTTTTGGTTGCCTGACGGGTTATTTTTGATATAATGTATTCATGCCAACGCTTCCGGAGTTCCCTGAGTTCAGGCCGGTTATCTTAGACGACAAACAGTTCCTCGAAGACACGTTCCGGAAAGTCCAGCCGGAGGCCTCCGAGCTGAACTTCACCAACATCTTCATGTTCAGCCATATTCACCGCTACAGGCTGTCCGGCCTGAACGGAAACCTTGTAATACGCGCAAGGTCGTACACGGAGGAGCCGTATTTCCTGCCCCCGGTTGGCGACAGCAAGATACCCGAGACGCTCGACGCCATGATGGCATACATGTCGGGAAAGGGCGAAAGGCCGTGCATAGCGCTTGCATGGAAGTGGTTCGTCGTGAGCTACATAGAGGGCAACGGCAGATACGTTTACGAGCCCGACAGGGACGGCTCCGACTACCTCTACCGGACGCAGGACCTGATAGGCCTTGCGGGCCGCAAGTTCCACGACAAAAAAAACCTCTTGAACCGTTTCCTGAGGGAGTACGGTAAATACAGCGAGTACCGGAGGCTTACCCCGGACCTCGTCCAGCAGGCGATAGACATGACCGACAGATGGTGCCACGAGAAGTGCACGGAAGACGTGCCGAGCACGCTCGGCGAGACGGAGGCCACCATTAACGCGCTTATGAACCTTGAGCGGCTGAGCACGACCGGCGGCGTGGTATTGATAAACGGGGTCGTCCAGGCATTGGCCCTGGGCGAGGAGCTTAACCGGGAGACGGTGGTGGTGCACGTCGAGAAGGCGAACGCGGAATACGCGGGGCTCTACCAGTTCATATCGAGCACGTTCCTCGCGAAGGAGTTCCCCGGTTACGCCTACACCAACCGGGAACAGGACCTGGGCGAGCCGAACCTGAGGAAATCGAAGATTTCTTACAACCCGGTGCGGATGATCGAGAAATACAAGGTATGGCCGAAGGGATGAGCCTTGGGGCTCCGCCCCAAACCCCGCCGGGGACATTGGCCCCGGACCCCGTGATTAACTTAATACTCCCATCATCTCCGCGTGCATCTTCCCGTTGGATGCGAGCATCTCCTGCATGTCGAGCGAAAACGGCCTGCCGGAGAAGTCGGTCACGCGGCCCCCGGCCTCGCGCACGATGAGCACGCCCGCCGCCGTGTCCCAGGGCTTCAGGCGAAGCTCCCAGAAGCCGTCTAAACGGCCCGCCGCCAGGTAACAGAGGTCGAGCGCGGCCGAGCCGTCGCGCCTTACGCCCTGCGTCGCCTTAGACATCCTCTCGAAACCGATGAATATGTTGCCGGGGTTGACGTGGGTGTCGTATGGGAAGCCGGTCACGACGAGCGACCTTATCAGCTTGCGCGTGCCGGATACGTGTATCGGTCTATTATTAAGGTACGCGCCGCCGCCCTTTACCGCGTGGAACAGCTCTTTGCCTACCGGGTCGTATACCACGCCGAGCATGACTTCGCCGTCTTGCTCGAATGCTATGGATACGCAGAAGCACGGGTAGTTGTGCGCGAAGTTGACCGTGCCGTCGAGCGGGTCAACTATCCACCGCCCCCCCGTCACGCCCTCCCATGAGGTGTTTTCCTCGGCGAGGAACCCGTGTGACGGGAACGCCTCCTTTATAACTCCGGCGATGAGCGCCTCGGACGCCCTGTCCGCTTCGCTCACCGGGTCGCGAAGCGACTTGTAGCGGACGTCCTTCAGGTTGCCGAAGTGGCTCATCAGGAGCTTACCGGCCTGCTTCGCGGCCTTCTTTGCGACGGCGAGTTCTTTCATGGGGAATAGTCTACCATATATAATGTATGGTTCAATAAAAAAGGCGGGCCGGTATGGCCCGCCAGTAATCTCATATAGAGCGGAGAAGACGGCGTTATCTTTTAAGACATCACAGAGACGGAGGATTTCGGCGTTACCCGAAAACAGGCGTCAGCTTGTTCGAGGGTTACACCGAAACCGAACGGAACGTTTGATGGCTTGAAAATAACGCCGTCTTCTAAGCAATTTTAACCGTACAGATCCGGGTTAAGTATCTTGTCTATGGTCGTCCTCGCGAGCACGAGCGGGGCGATGAACGTGTTGTCCATGTCTTTTTCTATGTCGCGCTTGTTCGAGAGGAACGTTATCCGGTCCTGCATCCTGTCGCGCAGGAAGTTCAGGTACTCGATGCTCCTCTTGGGCTTGTACTTCTTGTCGTACTCGGGGCCGAACAGCTCGCTGCCGTTAAGGGGCACCTGCAGGCCGTGGAAGGTCCTCCACTCGCGCCACTGGATGTTGTCCCGGAGGAGCTCGGTGACTATGGACAGAGAAAGCTTCTTCGGTATGTCGGTCAGTGCTTCCGGGAGTCCGAATGCGTGCGTGTTCATTATATAGCAGTCGCAGCCCATCTTGAAGAGCTTCCGGAACTGCTCGCAGTCCTCGAGCAGGGAATGCACCCGGAACGGGTTGGCGAACGGCTCTATTACGAGCTTGTCGAGCTCCTTGGCGTCCACGTTCTCGACGCCCTTGGCCCTCATGGTCGATAGCGACGCGCCCATGGCGACCGCGAGCGAGCTGCCCTTCACCTTGCATATCGGCGGCAGGCTGGTGTCCTTCTGGAGCCATATGACCATGCTCGGCCGCTCGCATGAGTCGGCGTGGTGGAACATGTCGCGGCTCTTTATGCAACGTCCGTTGTTGTTGCGCACGTCCTCGTTTATCATTATCCTTGTCGCCTTCTTGCCGTTCATCTGGGTGGATACGGCGACGTTCTGGGCCGAGTAGAAGTACTTCAGTATCGGGTCGTCGAGCTTGACCGCGTCGGTCTTGTCGAAGAGAGACGGCTCGAGCGCCACGCTCACGTCGTGCTCCAGGTCGATGAGGAACGCGTCGTCGTGGATGACGGTCACCTTCTCGTTCTTCTTCAGCGTGCCCTCGTGGTCGAGGCTGTTGGTGATGGACGACTTGCCGGAGCCCGATAGTCCGAACACCGCGATGGGACGGTTGTTGCCTATCTTCTTTATGCCGCCGTGGCACGCGACCATGTTGTGGCGGACGCCAGCGGTCCACGCGAGGGTGAGGGTGCCCTTCTTGCGCTCACCGAAATACCGGAGCCCCAGGATGGCGATGCAGTTCTGAAGCTCGTCTATGATGACGCAGCCGTGCGGGTATTCCGGGTTGGTCCATTCCGGGTCGGCGAACGCGAGGATGTCCGGCTCGTTTATCAGCCTGGACTTGGCGTACGTTTCGCTCCAGGGCTTCATGAACGGCAGGAAGTTCATGCCCCAGTCGAGCATGTTCTTCGCGTCGGACTCAGGGCTTATAAGGTGCGCCTTGACCATAAAGTCCGGGTGAAGCCCGACGATGCCTTCGAGGTGCAGTCCGGGCCGCTTGTTGAACTGGTACACGGCCTCCCTCAGGATTATCTGCATCTTCTCGTTCTGGGTCTTGTCGAAGGTCCTGACGAGCAGCCTGGCCCTCGCGGTCCTGCCGACCACGCTCCCGTCGTTCGAGACCAGTACCTTCGCGTCGGCCGGGATGCCGAACTGGCCGGGGTTGTACATCGGCTGGTCGGTCACTATCACCTCAGGCTGTTTGAGCGCGAGGCTGTAAAGCTCTGACATGTTAGTGCGCCTGACCGAGTTCGCGTAGATGGCCGTCTCGATTATTGCCCTCCACTGAGATGCGGGCACCGTATTGGTTGTCGCCATGATGTTTCCCTCTCCTTCTTTCACGGTTAGATGGGTCAATATTGAAGCGTATGATATATGGGATTGCGGCGAATGTCAACACTAAAAGCGACTACTGCGTGAAAAATACCCTAATTATGCAAATAAAGCGGGTTATGAGGGGGGTGATTGCTGTTTAGCGGCCACTAATGAAGGATATGGGGCCGGGTATGGGTATGGGTATTATGGCGAAACATTGGCGACCGGGGGCAGGCTAGCCCCCGGCGGGACCATGGATCAAGCTGCAAACATGTATAATGGAGCGCGCCCGGACCGGCAGGCTTACTTGAGCAGGTTTTCGACCTTGTCCGAAAGCTCGCCTTCCTCTATAGCGCCGAAGTAGTCGTCAACCAGCCGGCCGTCCTTGTCGATGAAGAAGGTCTCGGGCATGCCGCTGACGCCGTATGCCTTGCCCACGACGCCGTCGGGGTCGTTCGCTATGGGGAATGTAATGTCGTGCTTCACTACGAGTGTACGCGCGTCGTCTTCGCTGCTCTTCTCGAACACCATAAGGACAGCGGCCCTGTCCTTGTAGCGCGCGTAGACCTTCTTGAATGTCTGTAGCTCGTGTATGCAGTGCGGGCAGTAAGTGGCCCCGACGTTCAAGACCATAGGCCTTCCAGCCCGGAACTGGTCGAGCGTGACCTCCTCGCCGGTCAGGAGTTTCACCTTGAACCCCGGCGCGGGTGCAAGAGACGCGGGCTTACCGCCGAGCACGGTCTCGCATCCGGAAGAAAGCAGTGCCGTAAACAAAACGATGAGCAATACCGGCATGAGCGTCCTGGACCTAATCATCTTTTACCCCCGTTGCAGCCGCATGAGCGGCAAGAGCATCCCTTTCCCCTCGACTCGTCTATCGCCTCCTTGCCTTCCCTTATTATAAAGTATAGCATGGCAAGCGCGGCCACGGGGTCGGCCCACCAAATTCCGAACAGGTAGTTGAGCAGAAGCCCGGCAAGCAGTATGAACGAGAGGTAGGCGCATATGACCGTCTCCGCCGCCTCTGAGCGCATGGCGGATGAGCCCACGGCGTCTGCCGCCCTCAGCTTCATCCGCCAGAGGATGGGCATGACGGCCGCGGACAGGGCCGCGAGCGCGACTCCCCAGGGGCCTGGGCGCGCAGGAGACTTAGTGATGAGCCCCTCAAGCGACTCGTATAATACATAGGCCGCGAGCAGGAAAAATGTCACGCCCACCCAGAACGACGCCTTCTTTTCGACCCGTTCCACCTCTTCCTCCGCACCGGCGTCTCCGCGGTATTCGGCAATGAGCCGCCAGGCAAGTATCACTGCGGCGGCGGTCTCTATCATGCGGTCGAAGCCGAACGCGGCGAGCGCGGTGCTGTTGTAGTATATCCCGAGCCCGACCGAGACGACGGCCTCGACGACGTTCCACGCCACGGTGAAAACCTCGAGCCTGATTGCGTGTTTTAAAGCGCTTTGTTTTGTCATATCGAAAATAAAAGCGCCCGTTCACCTGCCGGGCGCATGAAGGTTATAATGTATGGGCTGCAAACCCGTCTTACAGCAGGAACTTCATCAGCTCCTTCTTGATGTCCTCGCTCGACATCACCCCGTACTCCTTTAGCACCCTGCCGTCGAGACAGACGGACGGGCACGGAGGGGGGGCGTCCTGCCTGTTGTACTCGTCCGAGCCTTTCTTTATGACCTGTATCTGGACCGGGAATTCTTCCTGCACCTTCTTTGCCGCCTCCATGTTGATGCGGCACCTCTGACCCATCGGGTCGTTCACGTAGAGCGTCAAAAGCATTTCCTGTCTGTTCCTCCCTTTCCTTCTGTGATGCGCGGCGCGGACGCCGTATATGTCAGCCGTTCTTTTTTGCGGATTGTCTCTTCTTTGCAACGGCAGGCGCGTGCTTTTCCTTCGCAGCCTTCGACGGACAGCACGACGGGGCGGGCAGCCTTGTAGTACAACGCTTGTTCAGCATGCGGAGCACGTCGAGCACGCGCGGCTCCTTCAGAAAGTAGCACCTCATCTTCCCGTCCACGAAAAAGTCGACGACGCCGGAGTGCCTCAGCACCGAGAGGTGCTGCGAGATGTTGGGCTGGCGCAGTTCGAGAAACTCCTCGAGGTCGGTCACGCACTTGACCCCGTCCTTCAGCTTCTCGAGTATGCGGAGCCTCGTGGGGTTTGATATCAGCTTGAGCAGGCTGGATGCTTCCTTGTAGTCCATCTACCTGCCGCCTCGCGCTATATATATGTAGCCGACGGTCCCCGTCATATTCATAGTTACGAATATATAACTCATAGCGTCTCAGGTGTCAAGAAAATTTTAGTAATGAAAAAGCCCCGGGCGGTTGTCCGCGCCGGGGCTTTTATGAAAAACATTTCGGGCTGAAATTATTTTATCGGCTTGGCGAGGTCGAACGGGAACGGCGTGAGCATCACGTCCACGCCGGTCACGACCTCCTTGTCGCCGAGCGTCACCTTGTGGTCGGGGTCCTTGTCGTACATCCCGTACGGTTCGCTCTTGCGAGGCAGGCCGCCGAACTTTATCCTTGCCGCGACGTAGTAGGTGCCGGGCTTCTGCAGGAAGACGGTGTACCCGCCGTCCTTGCCGGTCGGTTTGGAAAGCAGCGCGGGCATGCCCACCATCTCCTTGTCCGTGTAGAGCATGACGTATGCGCCCGGGACGGGCTTGCCCTTGTCGTCATAGACCTTGCCGCTTATCCCCATGTTGCCTTCGTCCGGCAGGTACGGCGCGGCGAGGAAGGCGCCCATCAGCTGCTCGATGGATATCTTCACGGCTGCGTATGTGCCGGGGGTCACGGTTACTGGGTTGGAAGGGTACTTGCCCTCATAGTCGCCCTTCACCAGGTATCCCCTCGGGTCTCCTGTCGTCCGCTTGCGCGCGACGATGTAGTAGCTGCCGGGCGGAAGCTTGAGCGTGTACGAGCCGTCCTCCGCCGTCGGGGCCGAGATGTATTTCGTCGGCACCCTGAGGTCGTTGTACGGCGAGTCGTACGCATAGACGAAGACGCCTTCCGCCGCACCCTGGTTTGTGTAGAAGACCTGGCCCTTGATGCCGGAGTCGAACTCCTTCGACACGACCTCACTCTTTGTCTGGGCACATCCGAATGCGAGCACGAGCACGAGCACGAGCGATGATGATAGTACTACTGCGTGAAATATTTTTTTCATGCTGCCCTCCTTTCGTTGTCCGTGATGAAACAAACTATAACACACGATTGCCGATTATGCAAGGAATCATGGGCATCCGCGAGGATTGCATGTTTGCATCAGAGCCGCCCGTCGCGCTGGAAAAAATGCAAAGAAAAATATATCACTCATTAAATAAAGTTTGCAATTGTGTAAATTTTGAGTTATAATTTTTTCAATTTAACCATGAAGTTGCATTGGACAGCAGAGAGGTTCACGGAAGTGATGCTCAAAAAAATTTCATGGCAAGCGTATAGAGACCCTGCAGCCGACGGTGAGAGGGACTGGCAATAAGCAAAAAACAGACACGGGATATTCACTGTGTTTTTTTTTCGGCAGACATCAGGCCGGAATTTTAAAAGCGTCCTCACCGATGGTGAGGGGAGTCAGCTTAACAAAAAAAGAAAGGAGGGAAAATGGGAAGGACTGAGAAGGAAGAGGCGCTGTATGTGTGCCAGACATGCGGTGCTATCACTTCTGAGGTTGGTCACATGTGTACCCCTCTCAAGTCCAGTGAAGTTGCAGTATGCGAGTTTTGTGGAGCTGTTGCCGAGGACCCTCGGCATGTGTGTATGCCCAAAGTCATGGAGCTCAAGTTCATCTGCGAAACCTGCGGACGTTTAGCGGTTAGCGATGACGAGCTCTGCTACCCCGTCGCCGTGAAAGCGGCGACACCTAAGAAAGGAGCATCAAAAATGCCAGTAGTTGCGAAGAAGGCTGCGCCCGCCAAGAAGGCCGCTGCTAAGAAGCCTGCCGTCAAGAAGGCTACAACTGCGTCGAAGGCAAAACCGGCCGCCAAGAAGGCTGCCCCGAAGAAGGCCGCCCCGAAGAAGGCTGCCGCCAAGAAACCCGCCGCGAAGAAGGCCACCACCGCCGCCAAGGCGAAGCCGGCCGTCAAGAAGGCTGCCCCGAAGAAGGCCGCCCCGAAGAAGGCCGCGGCAAAAAAACCGGCGGCCGCTAAGAAAGCGACCGCCGCGTCGAAGGCAAAACCGGCCGTCAAGAAGCCGGCTGCCAAAAAGGCGTAAATTTTTATCTGAAGCTGCACTCGGTGAACCGGGCCGGATCCAATTCGGCCCGGTTTTTTGTTGCCCGTCAAGCCGAGCGGCTCACAAAAAACAAAAAACCCTCAGGACCAACCTGCGTTCCCGAGGCATCCCATGCCTTCACTTATACACCACTCAAAATGGGTTGTCAAGCACCTAAAAATGGATAATCAGTAATTAAACTCGGTCTGACAGCTAAGCTTGCGGTTTTCTTGGAGGAAAAAATTTCAGGGCATTTTTGCGCGTTTTTGCTCATTTTTTCGCATGAAATTTGGCAGATGGTGTCCTGTAATCGTACACCTGCCGGAGTTGTCCAACCATATCCGGAAGTTATGCAGGAGGTGGTGGGCGGTTTTAAGGGGGAGGGGTTAAGCCTTTTGTAAGCCAGAATGCGCCCGTCAGACTTCCATCTTTTTTCTTATCTCCGATATTTTCTCTGTTGCGGCAAGGCGGCCGCGCCTGACAAGCTCCTCGTGCTTGCCTATGTCGTAGAGCTGTATCCCTTCGATGTCCACGCTTATCACGACGTCCGCGTACGGCAGCTCGGCGGCCGCGTTCCTCCGTGCGAACATCTGCGTCAGGTGCATCGTGACGTTGAGGAGGTTGCTAAGCTTCGGCTCGCTGTTGGACTTGTAGTTGACGTCTACCGCGACTACCACGCGCGCGTTCAGGTCTTCCTTCGCGGCCAGCACGGGTATCTGGCTGACGTACCCCCCGTCTATCAGCATCCTGCCATCCACCTCGGTCGGCGTGAACACCACGGGCAGGCTGCACGAGGCCTGGACCGCGAGCGCGAGCGGGCCTTTGGTCAGCACGACCTTCTCGCCGGTCACGAGGTCTGAGCAGACCGCCGCGAACGGTTTCTTCAGGTCGCCAATGTTTCTTGCGTGGAGGTGCTCCTTGATGAAGCGGTGGATGCCGCCTGAGTCTATCAGGCCGAGCTTGGGTATGGCGGGCTTGAAGATGCTGCTCCAGCCGGTCTTCGCCGCGAGGGAGATAAGTTCGTCCACCGGCATCCTGCCGTCCAGGTAAAGCGCTCCGACCAGGCTCCCGCCGCTCGTACCCGCTATCGCGTCTATCGCTATGCCCTCTTCTTCGAGCACCTGTATCACGCCTAACTGTGCGATGCAGCGCGCCGCGCCGCCCGACAGGGCGAGGGCGAGGTTAGGCCGCGGTTTTCTATGAGTTGTCATAGGGGAAGTATAGCATTATGCAGAAAAATATTTAAGTTAAGAGTGGAAGCGGTATATTTGCACGAGAAAGGCGGCTTACCGCCCCTTCTTAAGCTCGAAGAGTACCTGCTTGGCGAGGTTTTTGAGGGTGTCGAAGACTCCGATGCCGGTCGTGGCAACGGCCTCGAAGTACGGGATGTCCTTCGGGTTCATCAGGTTGTTCATCTCGGCGACCGGGGCGACGTTCGGGAGGTCGCGCTTGTTGTACTGTATGACGTACGGGATGGCGTCCAGGTTATAGCCCTGCTCGGCAAGGTTGATGCGAAGGTTCTCAATGCTTTCGATGTTCGCCTCCATGCGCTCTAACTGCGAGTCGGCGACGAAGACAACCCCGTCCACCCCTTTCAGTATCAGCTTCCGTGAGGCGTCGTAAAAGACCTGGCCGGGGACGGTGTAGAGGTGGAACCGGGTCTTGAAGCCGCGAATCTCGCCGAGCGCCAGCGGCAGGAAGTCGAAGAAGAGCGTGCGCTCGGTCTCGGTCGCGAGCGATATCATCTTGCCCTTGGCGTCCGGGTTGGTCTTCTTATAGATATAGTGCAGGTTGGTGGTCTTGCCGCAGAGCCCCGGCCCGTAGTACACCAGCTTGACGTTTATTTCTCGGGAAGAATAGTTTATGAAAGACATTCGTTAGATGATACCCTTGCTATGGCCATATGCCCTACCGGAGACATCTCCGATGCAGGCTTAATCAGTTTATAATACCCGCCGGGAGCATCGCCGGAGCAGGCTGGGGAAAAACTACCCGAAGAGGTTGTCGATGTCCTCGTCCGTAATCTCCGCGAACGGGGACGACGAGCCCTTGCCCTTCGACTTTTCCTTCTCTGACTTCTCCTGGATGGTCTCGAAAATCTTGGTGAGCACCTCGGAGCTTTTCTTGACGCGGAGCCTGACCAGGCCGAGCGAGCTCCTCTGGTCGAAGATGACGACCAGTATGACCCTCTGCCCGATTATCGAGATATGGATGTTGTCCTTCTCGCCCTCGTGGAAGAGGATAGAGAACTCCTTCTCGCCGAGCAGTTTGGCCATGCCGCCGGTTGCCGCGATGTTGCCGGCCGTGAGCGACGCGAGCGAAGTCGTGTCGAGACCTTTGGTCTCGCCGACGTTGGCGATAAGCTGGCCGTTCTTGTCTACGAGGAAAACTACCTTGGCGTTTGCCTGGTTATGCAGCCTCTGGAGTTCAGCGTCAATTAGCTGATACTCCTCCTCGTACATAACGAGATCAGAACCGGGCATCGTCTCTCCTTGAATGTTCGTGACTCAAAACCGTCTTTAATGAATAACATAAAGGCTCTGTAATTTCAAGAAATTTTTTTATTTTCCTGTCGGCGCTTGACTGCCCGGCCGTATAATATTTATAATAGGTTAACAATAATAACGGAGGGCCTATGCCGGCGGTGAAGATAAAAAGGCTTAAGGACGGTGTCTACAGCGACCCGAAGACGGGCTGGTCCGCATACCCGTTCGTGTACGGGGCGGGCATGTCGAAGGCGGACATCCGGGGGGTGCACGTGGTCGCGATATACCCCGGCCAGGTCAGGGGCAACCATTACCACGACACGACCAACGAGACGATTTTCCTGTTCTCTGGCAAGGGCGAGTTCTACTGGGAGGAGGACGGCGCGCTCAGGAGGCATGAACTGAAAAACCCGTCTATCATTACGATACCGGCGGGCATCAAGCACGCGTTCAGGAACACGGGCGACCACACCGTCTACCTGCTTGCCGTGCGCGACGGGGAGTTCGACTCCAAGTCCCCGGACATCGTGCGGTGCAAGCTCGTGGAGCCGTAAACGGATAAAAAAGGCCGGGACGCTTGCACGCCCCGGCCTGTCATTGCAGTATAATAATACCGCAGCCTACTTCGCTTTCATCAGGCCTATTACGACCTTGTCCGTCGAGAAGGACGCCGACTTGGCCCTCTGAATGATGAACCCGTCGAAGACGACCTTCCCGCCTTCGTAGATGGTGGCGCGCACGGCCGGGTCAGCAGGGTTGTCGCTCTTGGACGTCACGGTATTGCCTTCGAGCTTCCATTCTGGAAGGTAGGCCTCCACCTTGACTGTGAAGTCCGTGCCCGGGGCCTTGGCCTCCCCGCCTATCTTTACTGTGAACTCCTTTATCTCCTTGGTCTTTAAGTCGCCTACGCCGAGCACGACGGAATGGTACTTCGCCTTCACGGACTCGGGCACGACGATTTTCAGGTCCTTGGGCAGAGGTTTGGCCTTGGGCTTCGGGGTCGGGCCCTCCGAGAAGTTCTGGAGTTCCCACTCGCGCGCCTCCTGCATCTTCTTCTCCTGTTCCTTGCTCTTCCCGCAGGCGGTGACGAAGCAGAACAGGAGAACCAGGGCCGAGGCCAGTACGACGGTTTTTTTAGGCAATGTTCTTCCCTTTCGGATGCTACTTGGGTACGCCGCCTTTAAGGGTGATGGCGAACCTCGGGTGCGAGAAGGCATGTGTCGTCGGGTAGCGGGCGAAAAGCCAGCCGCTGAAGACCTCGCTGCCGCCCTCGGTCACGACCACCTGCGCGGCCGGGTTGTTCGCTTCGTTGGAGGTGGAGGTTATGCTCGACCCCTGCATAACGAACGAGGGGAAGTATTCCTTCACCTCTATGGCCAGGTCGGAGCCGGGTATCTTGAACTTCTCGCCAAGGTTAACTGTGTGCTCCTTGGTGTCCTTCTTCTCCTTGTCCTCAACGACCAGTACTACTCCCTTCCATTTGCCCTTGACTACTTCCGGCACCTCGACTACAGGCTTGCCGACGGGCGCTATCTGCTGTTGCCCCTGGGCGCCGGGCTGGGCCGGGGCGTTCTGGTTGGACGCGGGCTGCTCGCTGCCGCCGCATGCGGTTATCGCGGTCAAGGCGAGTGTGGACAGGGCCAGGACAACGTATTTCTTCATCTTTCTAAACCCTCCTGTTCTTGGTTGCTACCTCGGCAGGTATAATCTGAATCCCCCGCCTCGATAAAAGCTCTCCCCCCTCTTGCGAGTATTAAAATAGTATTAAATTAGAAAAAATTCAACAGAAATTTGCAAAATAGGGGGCTAACCGTTAATTTGGCGTATCCGGCAAAAAAAGGGGCGGCCGACCGGCCGCCCCTTCCTGATAACCATAATGCCCAGTATGTCACGCCTGGTAGTTTACTGGACCTTCTTGTATTTGTAGCTCTCTCCCATGAACGACACGGCCAGCACGTTCGAGGCAGGGTCGAGCTTCACGGTGACCTGTATGGGGCCCATCGAGACCTGGAGGGTGTTTTCGTCCACCTTGGTCGCGGGGGTCTTGCCCTGGCTGCCCTCGTAGAAATACTGCTGGCCTTCCTTGGATATCTTTACCGTCTTGCCGGGGTTCCCGTCCATTGCCCAGGTGCCCACAAGCGGCTCCTTGCCGCCGCCCTTTGCGCAGGCCACGACCGATAAGAGCGACACGACGAACATCAACGATATTGCCAATCCCAGAAACTTCCTCATTTTTCCTCCTGTCCTGATACCTTGTTTATAAAACCTGAATGCTTGGCTTTCATGCACGAATCCGGTAGATTTTAAACATTTGGTTTAGTTTTGTCAATAAATATTTCCGGGTGCGGTACGGGCGGGGCGCGGCCTCTTTCCGCCGCGGGGGAAGACGAGGCAATCCTGGCCTTGTTTATGTCATTCTGAATTCAAGCCGCTTTCTTATCTTCTTCCAGCGTCTCAAGGAATGCGTCCACTACTGCCGGGTCGTACTGCGTGCCTGAGCAGCGCCTGAACTCCGATAAGGCGTACTCGATCCCGGGAGAGGGCCTGTATGGGCGGTCGGCCGTTATGGAGTCGAAGGAGTCGGCCACGCAGAGTATCCGGGCCATAAGCGGTATCGCCTCCGCTTTGAGGCCGTCCGGGTATCCCTTGCCGTTGTAGTACTCGTGGTGGTGGCGGATGGCGGGTATGATGTCCTCGAACTGTTTGATGGGCCGCAGGATGTTCGCGCCCGCGTCAGGGTGTTTTTTGACCAGCTCGAACTCCTCATCCGTGAGCATGCCGGGCTTGTCGAGTATGACGTCGTAGATGCCTATCTTGCCTATGTCGTGGAGCAGCCCGGCAAGCCTTAGCCTGTCTATGTCGGCCTGAGAAAATCCCATATGCTCCGCTATACGGATGGCGTAGGCGGTGACCCGCTCTGAATGGCCGTTGGTCCACGGGCTTTTGGCGTCTATCGCGGAGGCGAGCACGGTGACCACGCCAAGGAACATCTCTTCTATGTCTTTGAGCAGGTGCGCGTTCTCGAGCGCTATGCCCAACTGGGCGGCAAGGTTTTCGACGGTCTTTGTGTTTTCGAGCGAGAAGCCCGCGACGCGGTAACTGCCCACGTAGAACAGGCCCGCACCCTTGCCTTTTGCTATAATGGGGACGAAGATATCCGACTTTATGCCGCCTTCGAACAGGTCGGCGTCCATGCTCTTCAGGGCTGTTTCCTCCGCGAGGTCCCTGCGGGACAGCGTACGGCCGCTTTCGAGGCTCGGGTATCCCGAGCAGTCTTCGAAGGGTATAGAGTATCCGATTTTGAAGTGCGTGCACCAGCCGTAGCTGAAACGGAGCATGCCTGCCGTTTCGTCTATCAGGAACACGCCCGCGACGTCCGCGGGTGCTACCCTGCGTATCTGTGATACAGCGCTTTTAATCATCTCGTCGCGGTCGAGGGTGGACAGTATCCTCTTGTCTATTTCGGAGAGGACCTTCAGTGTTTCCAGCGACCTCGAAAGCTCTATGCTCTTGTTCTGGGTTTCCGCATAGAGGCGGCTGTTGTCGTAGGAGACTCCCAGTTGCCCCGCGATCCCCTCTATTATAGTCACGACCCTGGGGTCCGACGGCAGGCGGTCGAAGTTGACGCATATAAAACCGACAGTCTTCTCCCTTGAGTTAATCGGTACGATTACCAGATTCAGGAGGCCAAGGGGGCCTGTATAATCGGCAAGCCCGAAGTCCTGTAGTTCGTCCCTCTCCAGCGCGAGCGTCTTTTTCTGGGTAAGCGCGACCTTGAAGCAGCTTATGTCTTTTACCCAGGCGCTCAAGGCATAGAAATATCTGATAGAGTCGCTGGCAAGCCCCACTGCGGATTGCGGTATCAGTACCCCATCGCTGTTGACCTGGAATATTAAGACGCCTTTGCCGGCCGTTAAGTCGTGTACCACCCACGCGACATTGCCGAGCACATCCTCCCATACGAGGTCCCTGCTCGTGATGCTGGCCGACTCCAGGAGGGCGCGGGTTACTGCCACCTCGCTTTTGAGGGAATCCACCGCCCGCTTGCGCTCCGTGACGTCGCGGACGATAGCCTGCAGATAAGCGGTACCGCCTGATTCGACCAGGTTCAGGCTAACCTCTGTGTCGAAGGGCGTGCCGTCAAGGCGGGTATGTGTCCATTCAAAGAACTGTGGCTCGCCGCCGAAGGCCGAGTGTATCTTTTCGGCGGCCTTTTCGGACGACAGACGCCCGTCGGGTTGCAGTTCAGGCGAAAACTCGACCGGTGAGTGGCCGACGATATCCTCTTTTGTGCACCCGAACATGGCCTCCGTCTTCAGGTTGCAGTCCAGAAACACAGTCGAATCCATGAGAAATATAGAGTCGTTCGCTGTTTCAAACAATGCCTTGAACTTCTCTTCTCTTTCCCGGAGGGTCTCTTCTGCCTGCTTGCGTTCGGTGACGTCTTCAGAGATGCCGACCAGGCCGTAGGGGATGTTGCGCGCATCGGCAAGCGGAATTTTAGAGGTATCAACTATTCTGCGCGTCCCGTCTACCAGCTGAAGGGGCTCGATAATGTGGAGCCTGGGCTGGTTGGCGGCGATTATGGCCTGGTCGTCGGCGCGGTAGGCTTCGGTATCCTGGCGGGGCCACGGCAGGTCGAAATCGGTCTTGCCGACAACGTCTTCGGGCGTAGCAAGTCTGGCGACCCTTGCAAAGGCCGCGTTGCAGCCCAGGTATACGCTTTGGAGGTCCTTCCAGAAGACGGACTGGGGTATGGTATCGAGTATTACGGACTGCCGAACCTGGCTCTCCATAGCGCGCTTGCGGTCTATGCCGAGGTTTGTTATCAGGCGGGTTACGCGGACCAGCAGGTCTTGGATGAGCTGAACTTTACCCTCCTCGACGATAGGGACTTCGCGAAGGGCGGCGATATAATCGGCCGTATCGAAGCCGAACTCCTCGGCCTGCCGCCGGAACCAGGCCTCGTCCGGCTCCTTGATCAGGAACTGGCCTATAAAGACGTTGGCGATATGTTTTCCTTCGATGACGATGGGGGAAGCGCAGTCGGTCAGGCCGTTCCGGCAGGCGTATATCGAGCAGGTCTTGCCTTCCTGGAGCTGCATCGCCAACCGCGTGTCGCTCTCTATGCAACGGCCGCACGTCGCAGGGTGGACGCGGTGGAACTGGGTGCAGATGCGTTGCCAGCGGGATGAGAGGAGGACGTTTGCATTGAGGTCGATTATGGCGACGGGGATCTTGATGAGGTTGTAGTACGACTCGAACACCTGCTGGATTTCGGTCGTCTTGAGCAACTCCGCCAACAAAACGGAATCGGCGGGAAGTATGTCATCGTAGCGGTAGGATGCGGGTTTTTCTATATCCGCATCGTTCTTTTTTTCATAGTCCATAACTGCGCCCGTTTTTAGTGGAAGGTATAACGCCTCCCTGGCTCCTAATGATGATTAGCCTGCGCTCGCATAGACGACGCAACCCCACTTTTATTCAATAATATCATAAAATGGAAATATTTGTGTTTAGGGCGCCTGTCTGGGTATTGCCTGGGTTGTTATACTTGGACGTACTCCAAACCAGGCAAACATTTACCTCGCCGTGCTTGACAACCGGGCCGGGCTGCCGGATAATGGGGTTATCCCATAACACAGCCACGCGGAGGCCGCAATCCACACACTTTACGGGAACACGACAGGCCTCAAGGCCAACGAGGTACACAGGCTCGAACGCATCTACAGGCGCAGGGTGCCGCCGGACGAGTTCATCACGAACGAGCTCGGCAGGTACATCGCGTCCATATCGCGGGATATAGGACGCCAGGTCGCCGTGCTGGTCGAGCGAAACGGCGACATACCGTTCGTGGTGGTCGGGGACAACCGGGGCGTCACCATACCCGACCTCTCCGGCTACTCGCTCGGCCCGGGACGCCTCCGGGGCCTGAGGCTCATCCATACGCACTTGAAGAACGAGCCGCTCTCGAACGAGGACATGACCGACCTGGCCCTGCTCAGGCTGGACGCGATAGCCGCGCTCGGTGTGGAGGATGACGGCACGCCCGGCAGGGTATACATCGCGCACCTGCTGCCCCCGAACCCGCGCGGCCAGACCTGGGCGATCATACCCCCGATACCGTTCCACCAACTGGACGTGAGCCCGTCTGAGTTCCTGCCCGCGCTCGAAGACGAGATGCTCCGCGTGCAGGCCGAGTCCTTCGACGTCAAGGACAAACGGGAGCGCGCGATACTCATAAGCGTGATGAGGAAGGGCAGGCGCTCCGAGCAGGAAGAGGCGATGGAGGAGCTTCGTGAGCTTGCCCGCTCGGCGGACGTTGCCGTTCTCGACTCCGTTATGCAGAGACCCGAAAGGGTCAACCCAAAATACCTGATGGGCGAGGGGAAGCTGAAGGAGATAATAATCACGGCGCTCCAGAAGGGGGCGACGCTCTTCATATTCGACCAGGAGCTGACCCCGTCCCAGATTCGCTCGATAACGGAGCTGACCGAGATAAAGGTGATCGACCGCTCCCAGCTTATACTCGACATATTCGCATCGCGTGCTCACAGCCGGGACGGCAAGGTGCAGGTCGAGCTCGCGCAGCTCAAGTACAGGCTCCCGATGCTTTCCGGCAAGGGCACCGCATTGTCCCGCCTGATGGGCGGGATAGGCGGCAGGGGACCCGGCGAGACGAAGCTCGAGACCGACAGGAGGCGCGTCCGCGACCGGATAAGCAGGCTTGAGAGCACGCTCAAGGACCTGTCCAGCGCGCGCCGCCAGAGGAAGTCGAGGCGCGCCGAGGTGGGGCTCCCTATAATATCGATAGTCGGATACACGAACGCGGGCAAGTCGACACTGCTGAACGCATTGACGCAGAGCGCGACCACGGTCGAGGACAAGCTGTTCGCCACGCTCGACACGGCATCGAGAAGGCTCCGCTTCCCCCGCGAACGGGACGTGATAATCACCGATACGGTCGGCTTCATACGCGACCTGCCGAAGCCGCTGTTCGCGGCATTCCGTGCGACGCTCGAGGAGCTTGAGGACGCGGACCTGCTGATGCACGTCGTGGACATATCGAGCCCGCGCTTCGAGGAGCAGATGGCCGCGGTCGAGAAGATACTCTCCGAGCTGAAGCTCGACGACAAGGAGCGGCTTGTCGTATTCAACAAGTCGGACCTGCTCGGCTGGGACTTCGCGCTCGCGGTGGCGAACCGGCAGGGCGGCGTCGCCGTATCCGCGCTCGACAGGAAGTCCTTCCCGCCTCTTATGGAGGAACTCGAGAGGCGGCTTTGGAAGGGGGATAAGTAGGGGGCAGGTTTACGGGCAGGCCCCGCCGTCTTTTTTCCTTGATTTCTACATTGTATAGTGTATAATTAATGTATATACATAAGAGGCTATCAAAAGGGAGCGACATATGCAGACCCAGCAGGTAAAGAAGTGGGGCAACAGCCTGGCGGTAAGGATACCCAAGACGTATGCAGACGAGGCCTGCATTGAAGAGGGCGCGACTGTCAGGATATCCGTGAAAGGGCGCAAGCTGGTCATAGAGCCCGAAAGAAAGATGTCCCTCGGACAGATGCTTGCGGCTATCAACCCCGGGAACCTCCACGGCGAGACTGAAGACGGCGGGCCGGTTGGCGCCGAGGAATGGTGAGCGCGCGCAAGCCTTATGTCCCGGAGCGGGGCGACGTCGTCTGGATAAACTTCAAGCCCCAGGCCGGGCGCGAACAGGCCGGGATGCGGCCCGCGCTGGTGCTTTCCCCTTCCGCTTACAACGTCAAGACGAGCCTCGCCGTACTGTGTCCCATAACATCGCACGTAAAGGGCTACCCCTTCGAGGTGCTCATACCCTCGGGGCACAAGGCCGCGGGCGCAATCCTCTCGGACCACGTCAAGTCCTTCGACTGGAAGGCAAGGGGCGCGTCCTTCTGCTGCAAAATGCCTAACGAAGTTGTAGAGGATGTAGTCGCAAAGCTTTCGGCGCTTGTCAATACGTAGCATGCGGCTGTGGAAGGGGGAGGGCGATTAGAAACAGAAAGGGTCGACATGTTGTCGGCCCCGTATTAGATCAATAGCAGATTCTTCGCTTCACTCAGAATGACAACCTGACCCGAGGTTCCTCGCTTCGCTCAGAATGACAAAATAAAACGCTCGGAATGACCGGCCCGCGGCCTTTAGAACATCATCGGCCCGGTCGGTATGTACTCCTCTTCCTCTTTCTCCTTGATAGCCTTCTCGAGTTCCTCGGCCTCGGCTATCTTCGCCGCGCCCACGGCCATCATGTGGTGCAGGTACATCCTCTTCAGGTTAATCTCGGAGTAGCGGATGTAGAGCTTCATGTGGTCCTCTTCCTCGACGGTCTCAAACGCGACCCGCGAGGTCGAGGTCTGGAAGCGGTAGTCCTTCGACATACGGTCGAGCAGGGCCTCGGCCTCGGACATGTCGTGTATTTTATAGTGCGCCTTGACCTGCCACAGACGGTCCATGTGGTCGAAGAAAATCTCGATTATATCCGCGCCGGTCTTCAGGAGGGCTTCCTCATTCAGGTGCCCGGACTCCGCGAAGTCGAGCACCTTGGATACCTCTTCCTTCGTCATCCCGAACCGCAGGTTGTAAAGGTCGAACACGCACTGGGCAGGGCCCTTGACCATATCCCCGCCAGAGGGCTTTTCCGCCTTTTTGGGTTTGGTTGATTTCTTTGGGGCCGGCTTGGCCTTTTCGGCGGCGGGTTTCTTTGTAGCCACGATGACACCTTCCTTCAAAGTCCTAAGGATAGCGCCTTATAAGGCGCGCAAGTATTTCTCTTATTTTCAAGTATAATCCATCGGCGGGCATTATACAACCCGGAATTGATACTTGTTGACTTTCATGCGGCAAACTGCTAAAATTTCCAAGACTTACGTAGTCTATGCATAGCGGGAAATTATCAAGAAACAGGGGGACGGATGGAGCAGCATCACCTCAAGATGGTGGTAATCGGGCTTGGGCAGTGCGGCGGGAACTTCGCGGACGAGTTCGCAAGGCAGGGGTACAAGGCGATCGCTCTCAACACCTCGACCACGGACCTGAAGGACCTGGACGCCGTCCCGAAGGACTTCAGGGTGCATATAGGGCTTGCGGGCAGAAACGGCGCGGGCAAGGACAGGAGGCTCGGCCAGAAGTCCATCATGTCCAACAAGGACAAGGTGCTCGAGCGCGTGAGGACACTCGCGCGAGGGGCTGATTTGCTCCTTCTCGCGGGCGGCATGGGCGGCGGCACCGGCTCCAACCTCGGCGAGCTCGTCAACCTGCTCGCCCCTGTAGGCATACCCGTCTCCTGCCTGGTCACGGTGCCGACCGAGAGCGAGTCCGGCATCACGAAGGTGAACGCGATCTACGGCCTGAACAGCCTTATACGCTCGAGGCTCGCGAACCTCATAATAATCGACAACAACAAGATACTCAAAATATTCCCGGACGCGACAATCGCGGACTTCTACAGGCGGGCGAACCAGCTTGTCGTAAGGACTCTGGCCGAGTTCAACAGCACGGGCGACGAGGCGAAGTCCATATCGATAAGGAGCTTCGACTCCGAGGATTTCAGGAAGGTATTCCTGTCAGGCGGTGTCGTGATATTCGGCGGCAGCCAGGTGCAGGTGGACGGCGGCATCACCGAAGACACGATTTTCAGCAAGCTGAAGCATATATGGGACTCGTCCGGCCTCCTCGCGGAGGGCTTCGACTACACGACCGCATCGCTCGCGGCGGTCATACTCTACGCGCCCGCACATGTGCTTGAGCACTCACCGGCCAACATATTCGAGAAGCTCAACCACTCCATCAAGAAGGTGACGCAGGGGGCCGCGGTATATACCGGCATATACCAGCTGAAGGAGCCGGGCCCGGTCAAGATATTCACGATGCTCGGCCGGCTCTCGCTCCCGAACAGGATAATAAACCTGATGTCCCAGGCGGCGATAGAAGGCCAGCACCTGGCCCAGAAGGTGAAGCAGAAGATGCCGACCCTCGACTTATCCGAGATAGAGAACATGGAGTTCTTCTTCGAGGATACGCCCGCATTCGACGACAAGGCCGCTACGGGCGGCGTGCCAAAGCTGAGTACGCTACTGGTTTCGCTCAAGGACCCGGACAAGGCGGTCCGCATGAAGGCGGTCGCGACGCTCGGCGAGAAGGCCGACCCGAGCACCTCTACCGCCGTGATATCGCTTCTGAACGACCCCGACGAAGAAGTGAGGATGGAGGCCGCGAAGGCCCTTAGGAGGATTTCGATAGTAGAAAAGCCCGCCCAGCAATAGCTGGCGGAGGTCTTGGCAGTAAGGCAGGACAAGACACCACTTAGGCAGTACTCCACAAACACCCCGCAGTACCGCAATCCCGGTTTTTTCCTGTCGGTTACTTACGAATATTTTGGCGCGAATATAATTCCGGCTATCGCGACAGGCTCTCTGTCCGGCGTGTAGCACAAGGAGCCAAAATCGGCCTGTGGAAAACCCCGTCTGGAGGTGGCAGGAAAAAAGCAGTAACTCTTTTTAACAATATGGATTTCCGCTTGACAAGCCCATATCGCGCATGTATACTTTGGCGGTAAGTGGGGAAATGTGGGGGAAGGTGGGGACGCATGGCGTGATTTGACACGCAAACCTTCGTCCAGCTCCACGAAAAGGCGCTTGGGGTTTCAAGGGGAGGTCCGGGGTGGCCGCGCTTATCAACAGGTTCATAGGGCACCACACTTACAGCCTTGACAGCAAGGGGAGGGTAAGCATTCCCTCCGACTTCCGCGAGGTCCTGACCGAACGCTACGACGAGAAGCTCGTCCTGATGAAACACTACGACCGCTGCCTCGTCGCCTACCCCGTTGAAGAGTGGCAGAAGCTGGACGAGAAGATAAGCGCCTTGCCCGCCAGCGACCCCATGGTCACCAAGTACCTGCGCAACTTCTACTCCTCGGCCAAGGTCTGCGAACTCGACGGGCAGGGGCGCGTGCTCGTGCCGCCCGCCCTCAAGACCTACGCGGGTCTTTCCCGCGAGGTGATAATCATCGGGCTCTCCAACAAGATGGAGATCTGGGATGCACAGACCTGGAAGAAGGAGAACCCGGAGGAAGACAACGCCGCCGTGCGTGCCGCAATGGCCGCCTACGGGTTATAAGAGTTGACCAGGCATGTCCCCGTCCTGCTGGACGAGACGATAAGCTACATGGACGTGAAGCCGGACGGAGTTTACGCCGACCTCACACTCGGGCTCGGCGGGCACGCGGCCGGGGTGCTTGGGCTCCTCGGGCCATCCGGCAGGCTGATTGGCGTGGACAAGGACGCAGAGGCCCTTGCGATAGCAACCGGGAACCTGACGGGCTTTTCGGACCGGCTTACGGTCATCAAGTCCGACTTCAGGGATGCCGCCCGGCTTATAAGTGAAGCGGGCTTTGAAACGCTCGACGGGTTCCTGATGGACCTGGGGGTCTCGATGCTTCAGCTAAAAGCGCCGGGCAGGGGTTTCAGCTTCACTGCGGACGAGCCGCTCGATATGCGGATGGACAGAAGCGCTGGCGAGTCCGCGGCGGGTCTTGTCGCAAGGCTACCCGAAAGGGAGCTTGCGGACATCATATTCAAGTACGGCGAGGAGAGGTGGGCGAGGGCGATAGCGCACAGGGTTGCGGCGATTAGGGCCGGGTCGCCTATCGGGACTACAAGGGAGCTTGCTGATGTCGTGAAGGCCGCGATACCCCAGAGGTACTGGCCTCCGAAGACGCACCCCGCGACCCGCACCTTCCAGGCGCTCCGCATAGCGGTGAACGACGAGCTCGGCGCGCTCTCCGGCGCGCTCGACGAGATGCTCGGGATGCTGAAGCCCGGAGGCCGTGCGGTGGTCATTTCCTACCACTCGCTCGAGGACAGGATAGTCAAGGACACGTACAGGGCATGGGCGACCGGCTGCGACTGCCCGCCGGACTTCCCGAAATGCGTATGCGGGAAAAGCCCCCGGCTCAGGGTGCTGACCAGGAAGCCCGTCCTGGCGTCGGAGTCCGAAACAGGCTCGAACCCAAGCGCCAGGAGCGCGAAGCTTAGGGCCGCGGAAAGGCTGTAAGGGCCGCGCGGTTACAAAGACGCAGTATCAGGGCGATAAACACGAGGTGCCATATGCAAGACCACTCGACTTCGCATATATCAGGGCTCAGGATAAGGAAGGCCCGCATCATCAAGAAGGCCGGGACCTTCACGCTGGTTTTTTGCCTCTCCGTGTTCGCGCTCGTCTATGTCTGGCAGCGGGTGCAGGTCATAAAGCTGGGCTACGAGATAGAGACGCTCAAGAAGCAGAAGGATGAGCTTATCAAGACGAACAAGGGCCTGTTGATAGAGGCTGCCACCCTGACCTCGCCTGACAGGATAGAGGCGATAGCCGTCAAGGACATAGGGATGAAGACGCCCGCCGAGGACCAGATACTTATGGTCAAGAGGGTCGACAGGGGGCCTGGTGCGAAGGCGGACGATACCAAACATGTTGAACGTGCAAAGCCGGGCCCGGGTAAGTCCTGACCTGAGGCCGGACGCCGCGCCCTCTCCCGAAGCGGCCAGGGCGTCGATGCGGCGGCGTGTGATGCTGGTCGCGGCTATCCTTGCCCTGGGCTACCTGGGGGTCGGCGCGAGGCTCGTATACCTGCAGGTGATAAAGCAGCATGAGCTCGAGAGGAGGGCCTTCCAGCAGCAGAAGGAGGTTGTAACCCTGACACCTGAGCGGGGCACCATCTACGACAGAAATGGGCACGAGCTTGCCGTGAGCATAAAGACGGAATCGCTCTACGGCGTGCCCTCCTGTGTCGATGACCCGGCGAAGGTCGCGCGCAGGCTTGCGCCTCTGCTCGGAATGGACTCCCGGATACTGAAGGAAAAGCTCACCGGCGACAGGAAGTTCGTATGGCTCGCCCGGAAGGTCGCCCCGGACATCCCGCAAAGGGTGGACGTGAAAGGCGAGTTCAAGGGGATGCTCGGCTGGCTCCCGGACAACAGGCGCTACTACCCCAACAAGACGCTGGCAAGCCATGTACTCGGGTTCACCGGCACGGACGACCGGGGCCTCGAGGGGCTCGAGGGCCGGTACCAGGATTACATAGGCGGGGTCGCGGGACGGGTCGCGATAGAGAAGGACGCCTCCGGCCGGGAGATACTGCCCCTCGACGAGGGGTACCGCGCCTCCAAGCCCGGCGACGACGTAGTCCTCACCATCGACGAGAAGATACAGTATATCGTCGAGAAAGAACTGGACGACCTGATGGCGCGGAGCCACCCGATATCGGCCACCGCGATAGTGATGGACCCGAAGACGGGCGAGGTCCTGGCGATGGCGTCGAGGCCGGCGTACAACCCCAACAACTGGGACGAGTACGGCACGGCGGCGTGGAGGAACAGGGCCGTCGCGGACACCTACGAGCCGGGCTCCACGTTCAAGATAGTCACCGCATCCGCAGCTCTCGAGGAAAATACGGTCAGGCCCGAAACCATAATCAACTGCGGCGACGGCTCCATCCGGGTGGGGGGCAAGGTAATACACGACTCCCACAACGAGGGCGGGAACATGAGCTTCGCCCAGGTCATACAGAAGAGCAACAACGTCGGCACGGTGGTGGTCGCGCTTAAGCTCGGGGGCGGGAAACTCTACAAATACGCAAAGGCCTTCGGGTTCGGCGAGAAGACCGGCATAGACCTCCCCGGCGAGGCGGAAGGCAGGCTCAGGGACGTGAAGGACTGGTCCGGCCTGTCGGTCGCATCCGTCGCAATAGGGCAGGAGGTCAGCGTCACGCCCCTCCAGATGCTGTCTGCGGTCAACTGCGTAGCCGAAGGCGGGGAATACCATGCGCCCTATATAGTGTCGGAGGTCCGCTCGGCGGACGGCAAGGTAGTGAAGGGCGCGGGTCCGGGGGCGGCACGCACTGTGATGTCGAAGGCCACAGCGAAGAAGCTCGCGGCCATACTCTCCACGGTCGTCGAAGAGGGCGGGACAGCCATGCAGGCGAACATCAAGGGGTACCAGGTCGCGGGCAAGACCGGCACCGCCCAGAAATACGACCCCCGTCTGAGGCGCTACTCCAACGAAAAGTTTTTCAGCTCCTTCGTGGGCTTCGTACCCGCGGACGACCCGAAGCTCTCTGCAATAGTGGTGGTGAACGAGCCGAAGGGCCAGTACTACGGCGGGCAGGTAGCCGCCCCGGCCTTCAAGAGGATTGCCGAGCAGACGCTGACGTACATGAGGGTGCCGACCCGGCTGCCGGAGCGGACGGTACTCGTCGAGGGCCGCCCATGAAGCTCTCCGAATTGCTGAAGGACGTGGAGGTCCTGGAGCTCAGGGGAGACGCCTGTACCGAAGTGGATGCCGTGGTATACGATTCGAGGAAGGCGACACCCGGATGCCTCTTCGCCGCGCTGAAAGGCCTGAAGGCGGCCGGGGCGGACTTCATCGGGATGGCCGTGGAAAAAGGCGCGTGCGCGGTTGTCACCGAGGAGTACAAAGGCGCGGCCCCTCCGGGCGCGGCGCTACTGCTGGTGGCCGACGCGCGCACGGCGGCGGCGGTAATCGCCTCGAACTTCTATGGACGGCCGTCTTCTAAGCTAAAGCTGGCGGGCGTCACCGGCACGAACGGCAAGACGACAACCTCGTACCTCATAAAGTCCGTGCTCGAGGCATGGGACGGGGAGGTGGGGCTACTGGGCACGATAAGCTACCAGGTGGGCGGCAGGACGCTGCCCGCGCCGAACACGACGCCTGAGTCCGTCGACCTCCAGCACCTCCTTTCGGAGATGGTCTCGGCGGGCTCGAAATACGCCGTTATAGAGGTCTCCTCGCACTCCATCTCGCTCAGGCGCGTCGCGGGCTGCGAGTTCGCGGTGAAGGTGTTCACGAACCTGACCCAGGACCACCTGGACTTCCACGGCGGCATGGACGAATACTACGCCGCCAAGAGGAGCTTCTTCACGGACTACGGCGGTACGAGCGTGGTCAACCTGGACGACCCGAAGGGCAGCGACCTGGCCGCGTCCGCGACCGGCGGCGTCATAACATACGCGGTCGAAAAGGGCGCCGACCTGACCGCACGGGACATCAAGCTTACGCACTCAGGCCTGACCTTCAGGCTCGTCACGCCGAAGGGCGAGGCGCGGGTGGAATCCGGCCTGGTCGGCAGGTACAACGTATACAACATCCTGGCCGCGGCGGGCGCATGTCTGGCCCTTGATGTCAGCCTCCCGGCGGTCGCAGGCGGCGTCGCGGCGATGAGGGGCGTGCCGGGCCGGTTCGAGAAGGTGGAGGCAGGCCAGGACTTCGGCGTGCTCGTGGACTATGCGCACACCGAGGACGCGCTCGCAAGCGCAATGACGGCCGCGAGGGAGTTCACCAAAGGCAGGCTCATTACGCTTTTCGGGTGCGGAGGCGACCGGGACAGGGGCAAGAGGCCGAAGATGGGGCGCGCGGCCTCGCGGCTGTCCGACATAGTGGTGCTGACCTCCGACAACCCGAGGACCGAGGACCCCGGCATGATAATCAGCCAGACCGAGGCTGGAATAATAGAAGAAGGCTCCAGGAAAAAGGGCGAGGGATATTTCGTGGTACCGGACCGGGATGAGGCGATAAGCCTCGCGGTGGGCCTGGCCCGCACCGGGGACGTGGTGCTCCTGGCCGGCAAGGGCCACGAGGATTACCAGATAATCGGCGATACGAAGCACCACTTCGACGACCGCGAGGTCGCACGAAAAGCCATAGCGGCCAAGTTGGCTGAGGCGTAGCCCAGCACGGTTTTCTTTGTCCACTTTCTTTTTACTAAAAGAAAGCGGGGATTTGAGGTCTTAAGGGGTGTTGACCTTAGACGACATACTGAAGGCGACAGGCGGCAGGACGTTAACGTCCGGCCCTGTCAGCTTTTCCAGGTTGTCCACCGACAGCCGTTCGGTCGGGGTGGGAGAGCTTTTCGTGCCGCTCGTCGGCGCAAGGTTCGACGGGCACGTGTTCATAAAAGAGTGTTTCGAAAAAGGCGCGGCCGGGGCGCTCTGCCAGAAGGGCAAGAAGGTAAGCCCCGTCGATGGCCGGACGCTTGTGGAGGTGGACGACACGCTCCGCGCCCTCCAGGACATCGCGCACTATATAAGGAAGAGGCGGACCGACCTGCTGGTGGTCGGCGTGACCGGCACCAACGGAAAGACGACGACCAAGGAGATGCTGGCCTCCGTGCTCTCGGTGCGCGGCCCGGTACTCAGGAACACGGGCAACCTGAACAACGAAATTGGACTGCCGCTTACGCTGATGGAGCTTAAAGACGAGCACTGGGCCGCAGTCCTCGAGATGGGGATGAGCGGGTTCGGCGAGATAGCGCGGCTGGCGGAGATAGCGGAGCCGCATGTCGGAGTGATAACCAACGTCGGGCCCGCGCACATCGAGAACCTCGGGAGTCTCGACGGGATAGCAAAGGCCAAGGGCGAGCTTATAGCCGCGCTACCGGCGGAGGGGAAAGCGGTACTTAACCTCGACGACCCGCGCCTGCAGGGCTTCGTGGCCGAGAACAGGGAACGAGCCGTCACCTTCGGCCTCAGGCCAGGCGCGAACGTCACGGCGGACGAAGTGGATGAGACCTTGAGAGGCGTATCGTTCAGGCTGATAACACCAGGCGGCTCGGCGCATGTCACGCTCCCTGTCATGGGCGCGCATAACGTATACAACGCGCTGGCCGCGGCCGCGGCGGCATGGTCCATGGGCCTTTCCGTGGACGAGATAAAGGAAGGCCTCGAGCGGTTCAGCCCGGTGAAGATGCGGATGGAGCTGGTGGAGGTGGCCGGTGCCCTGGTCATAAACGACGCTTATAACGCGAACCCGGCCTCGATGGCGGCTGCCCTTACCGCGCTCGCTTCGATAAAGGACGGCAGGCGGGTGGCGGTGCTGGGCGACATGCTGGAACTAGGCGATGCGGCCGGGAAGGCGCACTACGACACGGGCCGGCTTGCCGGTTCGGAAGGCCTGGCGCTTCTGGTGCTTGTGGGCGAACGCGCGGAAGACACGGCCCGCGGTGCGGTGGAGGCCGGGATGGCCGAGGAGAACATAGTAGTTGCATCGAGCCGCGAGGAGGCCGCGTCTGTTTTGTCCGGGAAGCTAAGGCCGGGCGACCATGTGCTCGTGAAGGGGTCGAGGGGCATGAAGATGGAGAAGGTCATAGAACTTCTGCGTGCGGGGAGGGTCCTTAGTTAATGCTGTATCACCTGCTATACCCGTTCAGGGACCAGTTCTTCGCGTTCAACGTCTTCAGGTACCTGACGTTCCGCACGGCAAGCGCCGTGCTGACCGCGCTCCTCATGAGCTTCATATTCGGGCCGTGGGCCATCGCGAAGCTCAGGGAGCTGAAGGTCGGACAGCAGGTCAGGCTGGACGGGCCGGAGACGCACCTGGGCAAGGCGGGCACGCCGACGATGGGCGGTCTGCTTATCCTGTTCTCGGTCGTGGTCCCGACCTTTCTCTGGTCGGACCTGACGAACAGATACGTATGGCTCGTGCTTGCCGTTACCGTCGCTTTCGGTGCGGTCGGGTTCTACGACGATTACCTGAAGGTGGTCAGGAAGAAGACCGAGGGGTTAAAGGCGAGGTACAAGTTCGGGTGGCAGGTGGCGATCTCGCTTTTCGTCGCGCTGGCACTTTACTTCAACCCGCTCGACCCGTACAAGACGATGCTTTCGATACCGTTCTTCAAGCAGTGGTTTATAAACCTCGCGTGGTTCTACGTCCCGTTTGTCGTGCTTGTGCTGGTAGGCTCGTCGAACGCGGTGAACCTGACCGACGGGCTGGACGGGCTGGCCATCGGGCTCGTGGGCATCGCGGCGTCCGCGAACGCGGTGCTGGTCTATGTCGCGGGCAACAAAATCTTCGCGAACTACCTGCAGGTGATGTACCTGCCGGGTACGGGCGAACTTGCCGTGTTCTGCGGCGCGCTCATCGGGGCGAGCCTCGGCTTCCTGTGGTTCAACGCGCACCCGGCCGAGGTCTTCATGGGCGACGTCGGGAGCCTCGCTCTCGGAGGCGCGCTCGGGATGCTGGCCGTGCTGACGAAGCACGAGATAATACTCGTGATAGTCGGCGGCATATTCGTGGCAGAGACGCTGTCGGTCATATTTCAGGTCGCTTACTACAAGAGCACCGGGAAGCGGATATTCAAGATGGCGCCGATACACCACCACTTCGAAAAGATCGGCTGGCCTGAATCAAAAGTGATAGTGCGGTTCTGGCTCATCGGCATAATGCTTGCGCTCGTGGGCTTGAGCACGCTCAAGCTCCGTTAATCAAGGCTTACATAAAGCAGGGGGTAGTAATGCAGGTCCTCAAAAAAGTTCTCATCATAGCGGCGGTCTCCATCTCCATGCTCGCTTCTGCGTCCGGCCGGTGCCGGGCGGATGACGGCGACGTCTTCAACGTATCCGCTAAGGCCGCGGTCGTCATGGACGCGGCCACGGGCCAGGTAATTTTGTCCAAGAACAGGGACCTGGCCCTGCCGCCCGCATCCACGACGAAGGTGATGACCGCCATAGTCGCTCTCGAGAAAGCCAGGCTCGACGACTCGTACAAGGTAAGCAAGGCGGCCTCGACCACGGCCCCGAGCAAGGTCTATCTGAAACCGGGCGACGAGATAACGGTGGAGGCCCTGCTCTACGCCCTGCTGCTTAAGAGCGCGAACGACTCCGCGGTCGCCATAGCGGAAGGCGTGGCCGGGTCGGAGGCGGGTTTCGCGCGCCTGATGACCGAGAAGGCCCGCGAGATAGGCGCAAAGAACACGAACTTTATGAACGCGAGCGGCCTGCCAGCGGACGACCACTACTCGACCGCATACGACCTCGCGCTCATCATGCGCTACGCCCTGAACGACCCGCGTTTCGTCGAGATATCATCGACCAAGTTCGCGACCCTGAACATGGGCGAGAAGGACAAGATGCTCTTAAAGAACCACAACAGGCTCTTGTGGTATTACGACGGGGCGGGAGCTGGCAAGACAGGGTACACCGTCGCGGCGAGGCATTGCTACGTAGGCGAGGCCAACTGCAGCAACGTCAGGCTCATCGTGGCGATGCTCGGCAGCAATTCGATGTGGACGGACACGAAGAAGCTCCTCGACAAGGGCTTCGAGCTTGCTATGACCGGCCAGACCCTCGCGCTCGCGGACACCAACGACCCGCCCATCATGAAGAAGGCGACGTACCACAGGTCGAAGAAGGCCAGGGGGCACAGGCACAAGCGCAGGAGAAGGCGCTCCTAAATGCGATTTGAAGGGATGAATATAACGGTGGTCGGGCTTGCCAAGAGCGGCGTGGGTGCGGCAAACCTACTCCACTCGCTCGGGGCCAGGGTTACGGTCACCGACTCGAAGACCGAGGGCGAGCTTGCCGAGCAGGCCGGGCGTCTGTCGCCCGGGATAACAAAGGCGCTCGGGACGCACCCGGACGAGATTTTTACCAAGGCTGGTCTGATAGTAGTGTCGCCCGGAGTACCTCTAACCATACCGCCGCTTAAGAAGGCCGCGGACGCGGGCGTCGGGATAATAGGCGAGCTCGAGCTTTCGTACATGCTTTCTGACTCCCCGTTCATCGCGATAACCGGTACTAACGGGAAGTCGACGACGACGACCCTGGTCGGCGAGATGATAAAAGCCGCGGGCATGAAGACCTACGTCGGCGGGAACCTCGGCAACGCGCTGACCGACGAGCCGGAGCGGCTCAAGGGACAGGATTACATAGTCGCCGAGGTGTCGAGCTTCCAGCTGGAGACGATAAAGGCGTTCAGGCCGCGCATCTCCGCGGTGCTTAACATAACGCAGGACCACCTGGACAGGTATGCCGGGATGGAAGAGTATGCGGCCGCCAAGGCGCGCGTCTTCATGAACCAGGTGGAAAGCGACCTGCTGGTGTTAAACGCGGACGACCCGCCTACGGCAAGCCTCGCCGGATTAGCCCGGTGCCGGGTGGCGCTGTTCTCGCGGAAGAAGCCGGTAGTCGGCGCGTATGTCGAAGACGGGACGGTCGTGTATGCGATGGGCCTCGGCGCTGCCCAGCCGCTTATCCCGGTTGACGAGATAAAGATTAAAGGCGCGCATAACGTCGAGAACGCCCTTGCCGCGTCCGTGATGGCCCTTGCGGCAGGAGTATCGGCGGACTTAATCGCGCGCGTGCTCCGCGAGTTTTCCGGCCTTGAGCACAGGATGGAGTTCGTGCGCGAGCTTGGCGGCGTGACATACATAAACGACTCGAAGGGCACGAACGTAGGCGCGGTCGAGAAGTCGCTCGAAGGTTTTACAAACCCGGTAATACTCATCGCCGGGGGCTTGGACAAGCACAGCGATTTCTCACTGCTCGTCCCGATAATCAGGCAGAGGGTTAAGAAGCTGATCCTTATAGGCAAGGCGTCGGACGTGATGTACGAGGCGCTCGGCGGCGCGACGGAGACGGTGAAGGCGGGCTACAGCCTGGACGATGCGGTGAAGCTCGCGCACGAGTCCGCGAGCCCCGGCGACGTGGTGCTGCTCTCGCCTGCATGCGCGTCCTTCGATATGTTCAGGAACTTCGAGGACCGGGGAGAGAAGTTTAAGGAGTTGGTAAACAAACTATAAAGGCATTGCTACCTTTTTTGAAAAAATGGTAGCTCCAGGAAACGTTATGACGGGCTACGCCCCTGCAATTGAAAATTATCGGTTTCTCTTTGGTTACTTTCTCTTTTTCCAAAAGAGAAAGTAACAGAGGTGTTGATGCTCAAACGGTTAAGAGAAGACAGGCTGATACTCTTCTGCACGCTGGTCCTGGTGGCGGCGGGGCTGGTGATGGTGTACTCGGCCAGCTCTGTCATGGCGATGAACGCGGAGAGGTACGGGGACCCCGGCTACTTCCTGAAGCGGCAGGCGCTGTGGGCGTTCGCCGGGCTTGCCGGGATGCTCGTCATGTGGAGGACCGACTACAGGATACTGCGTAAATTATCGTTCCCGCTCGTCGCCGTGTCGTTCGTGCTTCTGGTGCTGACGCTGGTGCCGGGCATCGGGGCCGAGTTAAACGGCGCGAGGCGCTGGATAAGGCTGGGCGGGCTTTCGTTCCAGCCGTCGGAGCTGACCAAGCTCGCCATGTTCATATTCGTCGCCTCGTCGCTAAGCAAACGCTCCGACAAGATAAAGGACTTCGGGAGCGGGCTCGTCCCATACCTTGCCCTGACCGGGACGATGCTTTTTTTGATTGCGCTTGAGCCCGATTTAGGCACAGCCGCTTCCATTGGAGTAGTGGTGCTCGTCATGCTGTACGTGGCCGGGGCAAGGCCCGCGCACCTCCTGTCTATAATGCTTGCGGCCGCGCCCGTGCTCTACGTCCAGCTCTTCCATGTAGGGTTCAGGAAGAAGAGGCTCCTTGCGTTTTTCGACCCGTGGAGCGACCCGAGGGGCACGGGATTCCAGGCGATTCAGTCGTTCCTCGCGTTCGGGAGCGGCGGGCTCACGGGGCTCGGGCTTGGCGAGGGGAGGCAGAAGCTTCTCTTCCTGCCGGAGCCGCACAGCGACTTCATATTCGCTGTCGTGGGCGAGGAGTTGGGCCTTGTCGGCGCGCTGACGCTCGCCTCGCTCTTCGCGCTCTTCACGCTCTGCGGGCTGAGGCTTGCTCTTAAGTGCGAGGACCCGTTCGGCAGGCTGCTCGCGTTCGGGATAACGCTCATGGTCGGGCTTCAGGCCCTGATAAACATGGGCGTCGCCACGGGGCTCTTCCCGAACAAGGGGATGCCGCTCCCGTTCGTCAGCGCGGGCGGCTCGTCCGTCTTCATGACGCTGCTGGCCGTCGGCATATTGCTGAGCGTGTCCAGGACGCACAAGGCACCATCGCCCGCGCGGAGCTACGCCATGCACCCGCGCGTGGCAAGGGCGTGAGATGTTCAGGCTGATGATAGCAGGCGGCGGGACCGGCGGGCACCTCTACCCCGGCATAGCGGTCGCCGAAGAGGCGATAAAAGACGGCTCCGAGGTCCTGTTCGTCGGGACCGAAAAAGGGATCGAGGCGAGGGTGCTCCCGAGAGAGGGCTTCACATTGAAGACCATACGCGCCGGGAAGTTCAAGGGCGTTGGTGTGGCCGACAGGATGAGGACGATGTTAACGATACCAATGGGCATAGCCGACTCAGTGAGGATAATAAAGGGGTTCAGGCCCGACGCCGCGCTCGGCGTCGGAGGGTACGCGTCCTTCCCCGCGCTCGTCGCGGCGAGGCTTATGGGGGTGCCGGTGGTCATACAGGAGCAGAACGCATATCCCGGCCTTACCAACCGCACGCTCGGCAGGTTCGCAAGCGCGGTAGCGCTCGGGTTCAGGGAGGCCGGGGGTTTCTTCCCCGCTGGCCGGGCCAGGCACACAGGCAACCCGATAAGGGCGGGCCTGCTCTCCGCCGACCGGGCGAAGGCGCTCACCGACTTCGGTATGGAAGATGGCAGGACGACGGTTCTTGTATTCGGGGGCAGCGGCGGCGCGCACAGGATAAACAAGGCCGTGGCCGAGGTGCTCCCGTACTTGAAGGAGTTCACGCGGGGCGTGCAGTTCATACACCAGACCGGCGAGAAGGACCTGGATATGGTGAACGACGCGTATAAGAATGCTGGTTTTACTGCGACGGTGCTGCCGTTCATATACGACATGGCCGGGGCATACGCGTGCGCGGACCTGGCGTTATGCCGCTCCGGCGCGCTGACGTTGGCCGAGCTTACAGTGCTCGGCAAGCCCGCACTGCTGATACCGTACCCGTACGCCGCGAACAACCACCAGGAGGTCAACGCGCGCGCCCTTGAGAAGGCGGGCGCGGCCAGGGTGATACTCGACTCCGAGGCGAGCGGCGAGCGGCTGGCAGGCGAGCTTATCGGGCTGATAAACGACAGGGACGCACTGCTCGGCTTGGCAGGCCGGAGCCTGACGCTCGGCAGGGCTGACGCCGCGCGCAGGGTGCTTGATATCTGCATTGGGGTTTCGAAAGGAAATTAATGTACAAGAAATTTCAGCATATACATTTCGTTGGGATAGGCGGCGTCGGGATGAGCGGGATAGCCGAGGTGCTGCTTAACCTGGGCTACAAGATAAGCGGCTCCGACATGAAGGAGTCCGAGACGACCAGGAGGCTCGAGTCGCTCGGAGCGCGCGTGTTCATAGGCCACCACGGCGACAACGTGGACGACGCGCACGTGGTGGTAATATCTTCGGCGGTGCACGACGACAACCCCGAGGTCGTAGCGGCAAAGACCCGCATGGTGCCGGTGATACCGAGGGCCGAGATGCTGGCCGAGCTGATGCGGCTCAAGTACGGCGTGGCAGTCGCGGGCGCGCACGGCAAGACCACCACGACCTCGATGGTCGCGACGGTGCTCGCAAAGGGCGGGATAGACCCGACTGTCGTGATCGGCGGTAAGCTCAACAGCCTCGGCGCGGGCGCGAAGCTCGGGCAGGGCGAGTTCCTCGTGGCGGAGGCGGACGAGTCCGACGGGAGCTTCCTGAAGCTCTCCCCGACGATAGCGGTCGTCACGAACATAGACGCCGAACACCTTGACCACTACACCGGCGGGATAGACGAGATAAAAGAGGCGTTCCTCGCATTCATAAACAAGATACCGTTTTACGGCCTCGCGGTGCTCTGCCTCGACGTCGAGCACATACAGGACCTGATACCGCTCGTGAACAAGCGCTACACCACTTACGGACTGAGCACCCAGGCGGACTTCTACGCGAGGGACATAGTCTACACCGGCATGGGCTCCGGCTTCGAGGTATTCAAGAAGGGCGTGAGCCTCGGCAGGTTCGAGCTGACCGTGCCCGGCACGCATACGATATACAATTCGCTTGCCGCGATAGCGGTCGCCGTCGAGCTCGACGTCCCGACGGACATAATCCGGGAGGCGTTGAAGGGTTTCGGTGGCCTGCACAGGCGGTTCCAGGTCAAGGGCGAGGTGAAAGGCGTAATGGTCGTGGACGACTACGGTCACCACCCGACCGAGATAAAGGCGACGCTCGCCGCGGCCAAGAAGGGCTGGGACAGGAGGACGGTGGTGGTCTTCCAGCCGCACCGGTACACGAGGACCAGGGACCTCCTGAAGGACTTCTTCACCGCTTTCAACCAGGCCGACCGGCTGGTCGTCATGGACATATATGCTGCGGGCGAGAAGCCCATAGACGGAGTATCGGCCATGAAGCTCTACGACGGGATAAAGAGCCGCGGCCACAAGCACGTGACGTACATCCCGGACGCCTCGAAGATACCCGGCTGGCTGGCCGGGAACACCGAGCCCGGCGACATCGTAATAACGCTCGGTGCGGGCGACGTCTGGAAAGTGGGCGAGGCGTTCCTTGAAAAGCTGAGAGAAGATGGGTCTTGAAGGGCTCCTTAAAGAGGCGGGCTTTGCGGGCGAGGTCAGGTACGCCGAGCCTATGGCGCGGCATACGTCGCTCCGGATAGGCGGGCCTGCCGAGGCGATGGTCTTCCCGGAGGGGGTGGACGAGCTCGGTAGGCTGGTTGCGGCGGCGCACAGGGGCCTGGTTCCGGTCTTCTTCCTGGGCAAAGGGACGAACCTTCTGGTGCGGGACGGCGGGATACGGGGGCTGGTCGTCAATATGAGGAAGCTCAACTGGATGGAAGTCGAACGCGGCGTGCAGGGCACCTCGCAGGTGCATGCGGGCGCGGGCGTGGCTCTTTCGAGCCTGATAAATTTCTCTGCCGAGGCCGGGTTTTCAGGGCTTGAGTTCGCGGCTGGCATTCCCGGCACTCTGGGAGGCGCGGTAGCGATGAACGCGGGCACGCATGAGGCGGAGATGAAGGACGTCCTGACGGGCGCGACTTTGGTGGACAGGGAAGGCCGGGTATCTAAAGTATCACCGGCCGAACTGAAGATGGGCTACCGCCGCTCCGAAATTCCGGAAGGCTCGGTGGTCGCGGAGGCAACGGTGGCGCTCATCCCCTGGCCGGTTGAAGAGGTGAAGGAGAGGATAGCCGCGAATATGAGGAGGCGCAAGGCCACCCAGCCGTCGAAGGTCAGGAGCGCGGGCTCGACGTTCAAGAACCCGCCGGGCTACTCGGCATGGAAGCTGATCGACATGGCGGGGCTGAGGGGCAGGACGGTCGGCCAGGCGCAGGTCAGCCGGATGCATACGAACTTCCTCATAAATTTGGGCGGCGCGACGGCGAAGGACTTCAAGGCCCTTATGGACCTCGTGGTAGAGACCGTGCAGGAGAAGCTGAACATCCGGCTCGAGCCGGAAATCAAGATAGTGGGAGTGGAATGAAAGCGTTTGCGTCCTTGGTGTCATTGCGAGGAGCGTTAGCGACGTGGCAATCTCAGAATTTAAAAACGGAGATTGCCGCGCTTCGCACGCAATGACAACTAACAACGGGCCGACACGCGCTTCGCTTGGTATGGCCCCTACAATAAGGATTAAAGGTTATTATTTTATGATAGACGTTCTTGCTAACAAAAAAATCGGCGTGATAATGGGCGGGCTGTCCGCGGAGAAGGAGGTATCGCTTACCTCCGGCGGGGCGGTGGAGAACGCGCTCCGGGACGCGGGCTACGACGTGCACCCGATATATTTTGACGGGCCGGGCCTCGTGGACGAGATAAAGAAGGTTTCTCCGGACGTAGTGTTCATCGCGCTCCACGGCCGGTTCGGCGAGGACGGCACGGTGCAGGGGCTGCTCGAGATCATGGGCATACCGTATACCGGCGCCGGGGTCTCCGGCTCCGCGCTCGCGATGGACAAGGCCGTGACTAAGAAGATACTCAAGTACCACGGCATCCCGACCGCGGACTTCGTGACGCTCGACAGGAAGTCCTATGACCCAGCGAATACGATGGCCGAATGCCTGGGATACCCGCTCGTCGTGAAGCCCGCGACGCTCGGCTCTACCATCGGGATGAGCTTCGTCTACAAGGCGGAAGACCTCCCGGCGGCGATAAGGCTCGCGTTCGAGCACGACGATGACGTACTCCTCGAGAAGTTCATCGAGGGCAGGGAAGTGACGGCCGGTGTCATCGATGGCAGGCCCCTGCCGCTGGTTGAGATAGTCGTGCCGGGCGGCGTATACGACTACCAGGCAAAGTACCAGTCTACGGAGAACAAGTACCTCTGCCCCGCCCCGCTGGACGGGGATACGACGAAAAAGATACAGGCGATGGCGGTAGAGGTCTACCGCGCGCTCAAGTGCTATGGAGTTGGCAGGGTAGACTTCCGGCTTGACGCGGACGGCGGTTTGTTCGTGCTTGAGATGAACACCATACCCGGCATGACCAGCACGAGCCTTCTGCCGAAGGCCGCCGCTGCCGCCGGTATGGACTTCACCGCACTGGTAGAGACGGTGCTTGTGGGGGGATTGCACAGACATGAGGGGTAGGGCCGTGAACCCTGTAAGGGGCAAGAGGCTGGCGAAGGGCACGTGGCGGACAAGGCTGCCGAAGCTGCTGGCGGCCTGCGCGGTCGCGGGGCTTGTCCTTGCGACGCCCTGGGCCGCAAGGTCGGCTTATCACTATGTCGCGGCCCGGCCCTGCTTCAATATAACCGAGGTCAGGGTATCCGGCCTCAAGTATGTCCGGCTTGACGACTTCATGAAATATATCGGAGACCCGCGCGGCGCGAGCATACTCGGCTGCGACATACAGGGCATGCTCGGCAAGGCAAGGTCGCACCCCTGGGTCAAGGACGCTTCGGTCAGGCGCGAGTTCCCCGGCACTATCAGGGTCGAGCTGGTCGAGCGCATCCCGGCCGCGCTGGCCGAGACCGGCTCCGGCAGGTTCCTGATGGACGAGGACGGGGTCGCGCTCGCAAAGGTCGTGGACGACGGCTGGAACTTCCTGCCGGTAGTGCAGTACCAAAACGCCCAGGGCGCGGCGCTCGAAGCGGGAAAGGCCTCGAAGGACTTCAGGGCCGCTATAGAACTGCTTAAGTGCATCAAGGACGACGCGAGCGAGAGGCTCGCCGGCGCGACCCTTTCGATAGGCGACGACGGCTGCCCGTGCATGCACCTGGACGGGGCCGTGGTCAAGGTCGGCTCCGGAAACTACGAGGAGAAGATACGCCGCCTGGTCGAGGTGGCGGGCGATATACAGAAAAGGGGCTCGAACCCGTCCTTGATCGACCTGCGCTTTCCCGGCAAGGTGGTAGTCAAGGAAGGGCCGGCGGGGCCGGGCGGGGCCTGATCCGGGTTGAAGGGAGGTGAATGTTTGGGAAAGCAAGACAACATAGTTGTAGGCCTCGACATAGGCACGACGAAGATATGCGCGATAGTCGGCGAGGTCAAGGAGGGCGGCCGCGTCGACATAATCGGCATCGGCAGCCACCCCTCGAAGGGCCTGAGGAAGGGCGTCGTCGTGAACATAGAGAGCACGGTGGAGTCCATCAAGAAGGCGGTCGAGGAAGCGGAGCTCATGGCCGGGGTCGAGATAAACGCGGTATACGCCGGGATAGCGGGCGGCCACATCAAGAGCTTCAACAGCCGCGGTGTCATAGCCATAAAAGACCGTGAGATATCCAAGACCGACATCGAGCGCGTGATAGACGCGGCCAAGGCCGTCGCCATACCGATGGACAGGGAGGTGCTGCACGTCCTGCCCCAGGAGTTCATCATAGACGACCAGGACGGCATCAAGGAGCCGCTCGGCATGAGCGGGGTCAGGCTCGAGGCGGAGGTCCACATCGTCACCGGCGCGGTGACGTCCGCGCAGAACATCATCAAGAGCTGCAACCGGGCCGGGCTCGACGTGCTGGACATCGTGCTCGAGCCGCTCGCGTCGAGCTATGCGGTGCTGAGCGCCGACGAGAAGGAGCTGGGGGTGGCCGTAGTCGACGTGGGTGGCGGGACTACGGACATTGCCATCTTCCTGGAAGGCGGGATATGGCACACGGCCGTACTCGCCATCGGCGGGAACCACCTGACGAACGACATCGCGGTCGGGCTACGCACCCCGGCAAGCGAGGCGGAGAAGATAAAGAAGAAGTACGGTTGCTCGCTCACGACGCTTGTGAGGGACGACGAGACCATAGAGGTGCCGAGCGTCGGGGGCAGGCCCCCGCGCGTGCTGTCACGGCAGGTGCTCTCGGAGATCATAGAGCCGAGGGTGGAGGAGGTCTTCGGGCTGGTGCTCAAGGAGATAAGGAAGACGGGGTTCGACGAGCGGATAGCGTCCGGCGTCGTGATAACCGGCGGCTCCGCGATAATGGAAGGGATACCTGATTCGGCGGAGAAGGTGATGGAGCTTCCGGCGAGGCTCGGCCTGCCCATCAACATAGGCGGCCTGTCGGACGTGGTCAACTCGCCGATGTACGCGACGGGCGTCGGGCTGGTGCTATTCGGCGCTCAGCAGGCGGGCTCCGGCAAGGCCAGGTCGCTTGGCGACGGCAGCATGTTCACCAAGGTGCTTGGCAGGATGAAGAGCTGGATGGAGAGTTTCTTTTAGCGTGTCATCGAGGAGGGGCAGGGGTGCCCTTCAAAACGGGGACGATATAATCGAAAGGGGGCATTGATGTTTGAGTTGGGCGACGACATCAGGAGAAGCGCAAACATCAAGGTAATCGGGGTCGGAGGAGGGGGCGGCAACGCCGTGAACACCATGATAGCCTCGGGGCTGCAGGGAGTGGAGTTCGTCACGGCGAACACCGACATACAGGCGTTAGAGCGCTCGCTCGCTCCGGTAAAGGTACAGCTCGGCGCGGAGCTGACCAAGGGGCTCGGCGCGGGCGCGAACCCGACCATCGGGAGGCAGGCGGCGCAGGAAGACATCGACGCGATCAAGGAAGCGCTGTCCGGCGCGGACATGGTCTTCGTCACCTGCGGGATGGGCGGCGGCACCGGCACCGGCGCGGCTCCGGTCATAGCGCATATCGCTCGCGAGATGGGCGCGCTGACCGTGGCCGTGGTGACCAAGCCGTTCATGTTCGAGGGAAGGCAGAGGACGAGGCAGGCGGACGAGGGGCTCGAGGAACTTAAGAGGCGGGTGGACACCATCATCACCATCCCGAACCAGAGGCTGCTCGGCGTCATCGACAAGAGGACCCCGTTCAAGCAGGCGTTCACCATCGTGGACGACGTGCTCCGCCAGGCGGTCCAGGGCATATCCGACGTGATAATGATGAACGGGTACATCAACCTCGACTTCGCGGACGTCAAGACGGTCATGTCCTCGATGGGCAGGGCGGTGATGGGCACGGGCGTCGCAAGCGGTGAGAACAGGGCCATAGAGGCGGCGCAGAAGGCGATATCGAGCCCGCTCCTCGAAGAGGGTACGATAGACGGCGCGCGCGGCGTTCTCATCAACATCACCGGCGGCTCGGACCTCGCCATGACAGAGGTAATCGAGGCCTCGACGATCATCCAGGAAGCAGCCGACCCGGACGCCAACATCATATTCGGTTCGGTAATAAACGAGGACATGGAAGACGACGTGATGGTAACGGTAATCGCCACCGGCTTCGACAGCCCGGCCGCATTGCATGCGGTCAAGCTGGACGAAAAGGCGAAGCCCAGGCCCGTCATGTTCGTGCCGCCGCTACAGAAGGCGGTCGGCCAGGACACCGATATTTCCGAGCTGTCGTTCGGCGAGGAGAAGCTGCTCGGCAAGGCCTCCAACCTGAAGGCCTACATTGAAAGGTCCGGGGAGAGATCAACGGACAGGCCGGCCTTCATGCGTAAGGCGGTCGGGCTCGACTACAGGAACGACGCGCTCGGCATCGAGGACGACGAACTGGACGTGCCGACGTTCCTCAGGAGGCAGGCGGACTAGTTACTTTCTTTTTAGAAAAGAAGAAAGTAACCAAAGAAAAATCAATGGCAGGGGTCATGTCCCTACGCCACGCGCTACGCGTGGCTACCCCGTAATGGGAAAAATGCAAGAAGTTGTCTAAGGCATTACATGAGAAGGCGCGGAGCCTGTTGAGGGCCGAGCGGGGCGCTGTAGTAAAGCCCCGCGGCGGCAGGACCACTGTGGCGCTGGCGTATCCCAATACGTATTACGTCGGGATGTCCAACCTCGGGTTCCAGGCCGTCTACTCTCTTATTAACGACAGGCATGATGCCCTGGCCGAGCGCGTGTTCCTTCCGGACGGCGCCGACAGGGAGGAATTTTTCAGGACCGGGACACCCCTCTTTGCGCTTGAGTCGCAAGGCCCGGTGCGTGGATTCGACATCGTAGCCTTTTCCGTCTCGTTCGAGAACGACTACATAAACGTCGCCGACATGTTCAGGCTCTCGGGGCTGCCCCCGCTGTGCGGGAGCCGGGACGAGTCGCACCCCCTGGTAATACTCGGCGGTATATGCACGTTCTTCAACCCCGAGCCCATAGCGGACTTCTTCGACGCAGTCATAGTCGGCGAGGCCGAAGAGACGCTCCCCCGCTTCCTGGACGTATACGAAAAATATAAACTTAAGCTCGGCAGGGACGCGCTTCTGATTAAGCTCGCGGAGATACCCGGAGTGTACGTGCCGTCGCTTTGCAGGCCCGTTTACAATGCCGGCGGTACGCTGCGCAAGCTGGACCTGTCGCCCGGTGCGCCTGAGAAAGTAATGCGCGCACACGTCGCCGACCTCGACCGCCGCCCCACCCACAGCGTCATACTCACCCCGGATACCGAGTTCGGAAACATGTACATGACCGAGTTGTCGCGCGGCTGCGGCAGGCACTGCCGTTTCTGCATGGCGGGCTACCTCTACCGGCCCCCGAGGACGCGGAGCCTCGCGTCGGTCGTCAGGGACATAGACGATGGGCGCGCGCTCACGGACAAGGTCGGACTGGTCGGCTCGGCGGTCTCGGACTATCCCGACATAGCCGCGCTCGCGGACAAGTTCATGGAGTCCGGCCTCAAATTTTCAGCCTCGTCCATGCGTGCGGACTCGCTCACGCCAGATGCGGTGAAGCTGCTTGCAAAAGGCAACAGGAGCGTCGCCATCGCGCCTGAGGCCGGCTCCGAGCGGCTCCGGGGAGTAATTAACAAGAACATCACTGAGAGTCAGATACTAAATGCCGTCCGGATGCTCATCGAAGGCGGGATATTAAACGTAAAACTCTACTTCATGGTCGGCCTTCCGACCGAAACGATGGAGGACGTGGACGCGATAGCAGGGCTTGCCAGGAAAGCGCTCGAAGTCCAGCTTGTGGAGGCTAAGAAGTTAGGCCGAATCGGCAGGCTTACCCTGAGCGTCAACTGCTTTATACCCAAGCCCTGGACCCCGTTCCAGTGGGAGGCGATGGAACCGGTAGGCCTGCTTCAGGAGAAATTGCGCCATATAAAGAAGCAGCTGAAAGGTGTTCCGAACGTGAGCGTGATACACGACGTACCCAAGTGGGCGTACCTCCAGGGCGCGCTCTCTCGCGGCGACCGGAGGCTTGCGAAGGTCATCATCGCCGCGTCCGGTAAAGACGGAGACTGGAAAAGCGCTTTCAGGGAAAATAATTTAGACATGGATTTTTACGCAGGCCGCATCCGTGCGGAAGATGAACTATTCCCCTGGGACTTCATAGACACCGGGATCGATAAAGAATATCTGTGGGCCGAGCGCGGTCGCGCGCAAGATGGCAAGCACACGCCCCCGTGCAACGTCGGGAAGTGCAAATCCTGCGGGGTCTGCTGATTGACACGCACCCCTGTTGCGCTATACTTAAATCAGGACTCGACATGATTTCACAGGGAGGCGCGTCATGGGAAAATACATCAGGCTCGGGCTCGGTCTGCTCGCGGGTGCGGTCGTCGGTGTCGCCGTGTATGAAATCATAAGCAGCAGGCGCGACAGGAAAAGGCTCGTGATGCCGGACGTCAAAAAGAGCAACGTGGTGCGGTTCCCGGCTTCCCGTCCGCCGTATGCGGAAGGGCATGAGGCCGCCCTGGATTAAGACTTCGCCGCCCCTCCAAGAAAACCCCTGAAAATTCATTGACTCCCGCCGGTAATTTCTGTTGAAATGCCCTACTTGTTTTGTTATAATACAGGGTGGTTTTTAACTGCCTGAATATCTTAAGGAATTTGGGCGTATCGGGCTGATGTCGGGGAGAACGCTCCTGATGGCGGACGACGAGGGCAGGGAACAGCGCGAAGAAGTGCCGAAAGAGCCCGTGCAGGAAGCTCCCCACGCCGGGGAAGGCATGGCCGAAGGGCTTCACTGGCCTTCCGAGGCGGACGAAGACGAAGACGAGGCGGGGCCTGCTCCCGAAGAGGCGCTCGAAGGCGCACCCGAAGTTGCCCCGGACGTGCCAGCCAAGGCCAGCACGCTTAACCGCGTCATAGCACGGTTCATTGATATACTCGTTACGCTGTTACTCGCGAGGCTTCCGGACTACGTCGGTTTCCTCGCGGGCATAACATACATCGGCGTCGCGGACGGACTGATGGGTGGCAGGAGCATCGGGAAGCGTGTGATAGGGCTTCGCGTGCTCTACTCGAAGGACGGGCGAAGCGCCGACTACCGCGCCTCGATACTCAGGAACTCGCCCATGGGGCTTCTGTTCATGCTTTTTTACATCCCGTTCGTGGGGTGGGTCATTTCATGCCTCGGCCTCTGCTTCGAGCTGCTCCTGATAATAGGCAGCCCGGAGGGCAGGCGGCTTGGCGACGAGATAGCGGCGACCGTGGTCGTCGACGAGATCAACAGCTGACTTTTAACGCTAAAAAAATATCAGGAGAAGTGCATCAATGTTCATAAACTCACTGCTTGGGATGTTCTCTAACGACCTGGGTATCGACCTCGGCACCGCGACCACGCTCGTCTACGCGAAGGGGAGGGGCATCGTATGCAACGAGCCTTCCGTCGTCGCCATAGACAAATCGAGCAAGCGTGTGCTTGCAGTCGGGGCCGAGGCCAAACGGATGCTCGGCCGCACGCCCGGCGACATCATCGCGATAAGGCCGATGAAGGACGGCGTCATAGCCGACTTCGACGCGACCGAGCAGATGCTCAGGTACTTCATCCAGAAGGTGCACAACAGGAAGACGTTCCTCCGGCCCAGGATAATCATCGGCGTGCCATCCGGCATAACCCAGGTGGAGCAGAGGGCGGTGAGGGACAGCGCCGAGCAGGCCGGGGCCAGGGAGGTTTACCTGATTGAGGAGCCTATGGCCGCGGCGATCGGCGCGGGCCTCCCCATCACCGAGCCTTCGGGCAACATGGTCGTGGACATCGGCGGAGGCACGACCGACGTAGCCGTCATATCGCTCGCGGGCATCGTGTATTCGAGGACGGTGAAGTCAGGCGGCGACAAGATGGACGAGGCCATAATCAACTACATCAAGCGCAAGTACAACCTGCTCATAGGCGAACGCACGGCGGAGCAGATAAAGATAACCATCGGCTCCGCGTACAAGCTGGAGGAGGAGAACAACACGATGGAGGTGCGCGGCCGCGACCTGGTCTCCGGCATCCCCAAGACCCTCATCATAGACGACGACGAGGTGCGGGAGGCCCTGATGGAGCAGGTGCTGACGATTGTAAACACGCTGAAGATAACCCTCGAGAACACCCCCCCGGAACTTGCGGCCGACATAGTCGAGAAGGGCATCGTGCTTGCGGGCGGAGGGGCTCTGCTTAAGGGCATAGACGTCCTCATCCGGGAGGAGACCGGCCTCCCGATAGTCATAGCGGAGGACCCCCTCTCCGCCGTTGTCATGGGCACAGGAAAGGCCCTGGACGAACTCGACCTCCTGCGCAGGGTCTCCGTAAGGACATAAAAATCATGGAGCCGCCCATGTTGCGGGCCCGGTAAGATGTTCCGTTACATCGCGAAGAACAAAGGCATAATTATTCTGGCGCTGGTGGTGCTCTCGTGCTTCCTCTGGATGACCTCTCAGGTCAGGGAGCCGGGGAAGCCGAGCCTGCTCGAGCGCGGCGTGGGCGCTACGGCCTACCCGTTCGTCAAGGGCGTCTCCTCCATATCCAGTTCCGCGTCGGGTGTATGGGACGGGTATTTCAACCTCGTGGGGCTCGTCAAGGAAAACCAGCGGATAAAGGATTATAACTCCCGCCTGACCCAGGAGAACACGAGGTTAAGGGAAGAGCTTGCGAAGAACACAAGGGTGGAAAAGCTCATCGCCTTCAGGGAAGAGACGGGCTACTCAGTAGTGCCTGCAAAGGCCGTCGGACGGGACGCATCATCATGGTTCAAGTCCGTATGGGTCGACTCAGGCACGTCCGACGGGGTGGCGAAGAACATGCCGGCCGCGACTGCCTTAGGTATAGTGGGCAGGGTGCTGAGGGCTTACTCCGGCACGTCGAGGATACTGCTCATAACCGACCCCGACTCGGCCGTCTCATGCGTGCTCGAGAGGAGCCGCGACGCGGGGATACTCGCGGGCCAGGGCACGGACCTCTGCCGCCTCCAGTATGTCGCCACTCACGCCGACGTCAAGGCCGGGGACGTGGTGCTTGCGTCGGGGCTCGACGGCGTCTACCCCAAGGGCATGCCGGTGGGCGTCGTGGTCAAGGCGTCGAAGGCGGGCGCGGGCTACTTCCAGGAGGTGCTGGTAAGGCCGTCGGCCGACCTGGAACGCCTCGAAGAGATGCTTATAATAAAATACGAGCCGCCCGAGATGCCCCGCGAGGAGCATGCCGCGCCGCCCAGGCGCACCCCGTAGAGGTCCGCACGAGATGAACTACAAGGTCCCCTCCATACTGGTGTTCATGGCCGCGGCAGTGCTCGAGGTCTCGCTCGGCGGCATGGCCTCCATTTACGGAATAAAGCCCGGGCTCATCCTGATATCGGTCTATGCGCTCTCCGTCACCGGCACCGAGGGCAAAGGGCTCATGTACGGCGCGCTCGGGGGTTTCATCGAGGACTGCCTGTCCGGAGGCTTCAACGGGTTGTTCCTCTCCGGCTACGCCATAGTGGGTTTCCTCGCGGGGAAGGCGGGCAAAAGACTTTTCAATATCGGCGAGTCGGCGAACTTCATAGGCATATTCGTCCTGAGCCTCGTGCAGGGAGTTTACACCGCGCTTATGATGAGCGCGTTCATCGGCGGCTACGACGTGGTAAACGCGTCGCTCAGGTTCGCGCTGCCCCAGGCGTTTTACAATGCCATGGCGGGCGCGCTGATATTGTGGCTTTTCAAGGAGCAGATCGCAAGGCGCACCCCGTGGCTGAAGGTTATAAGGCAGCTGCGGGTCCGGCTGTAGGGATATGAAGCGAAGAAGGACTATCCACCACGGAAGCGGCGAGGGCACGGGCGACATCAAGAGCCGCCTGTGGATTATCAGCGGGTTCGTGCTCGTCTTCTTCTTGGTCCTCGTGCTCAGGCTCTGGTACCTCCAGATTATAAAAGGCAAACTATACCGGGAGCTATCCGAAAGCAACAGGATAAGGATAGTGAACATCAGGCCGCCCCGCGGCGTGCTCTACGACAGGAACGGGATACCCCTTGCGGCCAACACCCCGAGCTACACAATAACGCTTACCCCGGAGGACGCGAAGATGGCGCCCGGGGTCGTCGCGCGCCTTGCGTCTATACTCGGCGTCACAGAGAAGGACCTGGAGGACAAGGTCAGGGCCGAGCACAACCGGAACCCGTACCAGCCGATACGCATCATGGAGAACGCGAGCTTCGCCGAGGTCTCCGGCGTGGAGGCCCAGAAGGATGACCTGCCGGGCGTGATGGTGCAGGTGGAGCTCAGGCGCTATTATATCTACGGGGACTTCGCATCGCACTTAATCGGCTATATAGGCAAGATAACCGAGGACCAGCAGAAGCTGCCGGAGTTCGCCGGCCTGCCGCCGGACTTCCTGATAGGGCAGTACGGGCTCGAGAAGGAGTACGACTCGCTCATCAGGGGCGTGCCTGGCAGAAGGGGGGTCGAGGTTGACGCCGTCGGCAGGCAGATACGCACGGTGTACACCTCGGACCCGGTTGCCGGCGAGGACCTGATGCTGAACCTCGACTACTATGCGCAGAAGGCCGCGGACGAAGCTCTTACGGACAAGGCGGGCGCGATAGTCGCCATAGACCCGAAGGACGGCGGCGTGCTGGCCATGTCGTCCAAGCCGGGCTTCGACCCTAATATCTTCCCGCTCGGCCTTACGCCTGAGGAGTGGAAGTACCTATCGCAGGACCCGGACCACCCGTTGAACAACCGCGCGCTTCAGGGCCAGTTCCCGCCGGGTTCGACCTTCAAGCTCGCGATGGCGCTTGCGGGGCTGGAGACCGGCAAGACGGACCTCACCAAGACCCAGACCTGCAACGGCTCCTTCTTCTTCGGCAACAGGTTCTTCCACTGCTGGCAGAAGAAGGGGCACGGCACGGTCGCCCTGCACAAGGCGATTGTCGAGTCGTGCGACGTATATTTTTACAAGCTCGGCGACGCGCTTGGCATCGACAACATAGCGAAATACTGCCGTTACCTGGGGCTCGGGATGCCGACCGGCATCGGGATACGCGAAAGCCCCGGCCTGATACCGTCCACCGAGTGGAAGCAGAGGGTCAGGCACGACAAGTGGTACCCCGGCGAGACGATATCCTGCTCCATCGGGCAGGGCTACGTCAGCGTGACGCCGATACAGCTCGCGAGGATGGTCGCGACCCTGACCAACGGCGGCGTACTCTTCCAGCCACAGGTTGTGCGCGCGGTACGCTACAGGGACGGCAGAGGGGTGATGGCGTTTCCGGCCACGGTACTCGGCACCGCGCCTGTAAGCAAGGAGCACCTGGAGATAATAAAGGACGGGATGAAGGGCGTCGTCGCCGAGCCGGGCGGGACCGCGCACGGTGCGAAGTCCGACGAGGTAATAGTAGGCGGCAAGACCGGGACGGCCCAGGTCATAGGGCTCGGCAAGGGCAAGGGGAAGAAGTACATGGACCACGCCTGGTTCGTCGCCGTCGCCCCGATGGACGACCCTAAGATAGCGGTATGCGTGCTCGTCGAGCACGGCGGGCACGGGGGCTCTGCCGCAGCGCCGCTTGCCAAGAAGGTCATCGAGGCATACCTCCGGGTGGACGAGGAGAGCAAGAAGAGGGCGCTTGGCAATATGACAGGCGTCAACGCCCGGATGGCAAATAGCACGGGCATCCAGAAGAAGAAGGCGAAGCCCGTTACCGGGGTGGTGCCTTTCATTAACGCGACCGGGGTTAAAAAACGCGCCGCGCGTTTCAGGAACATCACCGGGGCCGCGAAGCGCGCGTTCAAGGGCTCGACCACGGCGCGTCCCGCGAAAAAGGCGCCGGCCGCGGCGCATTAGAAGGAAGCGGAAAAATTCATGCTTGACAGACGGCTCGTATACAAGTTCGACTGGGCGTTCCTGGGCGCGGTCTTCTCGCTCATCGCGGTAGGCCTGGTCGCGGTCTATTCCGCGACCTACACCCTGGACGGCGGCAGGCACTCGCTTTTCGTCCACCAGATATGGTGGGTCGGCATAGGGCTTGCCGCGATGCTTTTCATGATAGTGATGGACTACCACCAGCTCACGAACTGGGGCTACGTGTTCTACGGAATAGCGCTTGTCCTGCTCGTGGCCGTCCTTGCGGTCGGCCGTTCGGGCATGGGCGCGCAGCGCTGGATATCGCTCGGGCCGCTCTCGTTCCAGCCGTCCGAGATGGCAAAGCTGGGCATCATCATCGCCCTGGCCAAGTATTTCTCGGAGGACCGCATCTCGGACGGGCATACGCTCGGCGAGCTTGCCAAGCCGCTGGCCCTGGTGCTCGTGCCGGTCATACTCGTCGTGAAGCAGCCGGACCTGGGCACCGCCTTGATGCTTCTGTTCATATTCTGCGGAGTGGTGGTCGCGGCCGGGATAAGGGTCAGGTCGTTCATATATATCATCGTCACGGGTATCATCACCCTTCCGCTCGCCTGGGGATTTCTGTGGAACCACCTGAAGGACTACCAGAAGAAGAGGATACTGGTATTTCTGTCGCCCGACTCGGACCCGGCCGGCGCGGGCTACCACGTCATACAGTCCAAGATCGCAATAGGTTCAGGCTCGCTTGTCGGCAAGGGCTTCTTAAACGGCACCCAGAGCCAGCTGAGCTTCCTGCCGGAACGGCATACAGACTTCATATTCTCGGTCATATCCGAGGAATGGGGTTTTGTCGGGTCGCTCATCGTGCTGCTTCTCTTCCTGTTCATAATACTCTGGGGGATAGAGACCGCACACAAGGCAAAGGACCGCTTCGGGTCCCTGCTCGCCGTCGGCGCGGTATCCATGCTAAGCTTCCATGTGATAATAAACACAGGCATGACGCTCGGCATCATGCCTGTCGTCGGGGTGCCGCTCCCGCTCATCAGCTACGGCGGGACTTCGGCCCTCACCACACTAATTGCGCTCGGGATACTGATGAACGTGAACATGCGCAGGTTCCACCTGTTCTACTGAACGGTCCAGTCGCCAGAAGGCGTCATTCTGAGGCCCGTTATTTGGGCCGAAGAATCTCGTAGTTAAAAGCTTGAGATTCTTCGCTTTGCTCAGAATGACAACATTAATGCTAAGCACTAATACGTATCACGGGTATAGCAATGATTAGAGAAGCCTTATTAAAGATACTGCCCCTAGTCTCGAAGCCGTCTCGTTACATCGGGGCGGAGATAAACTCGTACGCGAAGGACCCGGATAAGGTCTCGCTAAGGGTCGCGCTCTGCTTCCCCGACGCATACGAGGTCGGCATATCGCACCTGGGTCTGAAGGTCCTCTACGAGGCCCTTAACCGCCGCGACGACATATACGCAGAGCGTGCCTACGCGCCGTGGCAGGACATGGAAGACGTGCTGAAGGAGAAGGGCTTTTTGCTCTCCACCGTCGAGACGTTCACGCCGCTTTCCGAGATGGACGTGATAGGGTTCACGCTCCAGTACGAGTTGTCGTATACGAACGTACTCAACATGCTCGCGCTTTCAGGGATACCGGTTCTGTCGGGGGAACGCGGGCCGGAGCACCCGCTTGTCGTCGCGGGCGGACCGTGCGCGTTCAACCCTGAGCCGCTCGCGGACTTCATAGACGCGTTTGTCGTGGGCGACGCGGAAGAGGCTGTGGTAGAGGTCTCGGACGCGGTCATCAGGCACAAGCAGTCAGGCAGGCCGGGCGGGAAGGCGGGGCTGCTGAATGTGCTCTCCGGCATCGAGGGCGTATACATACCTGCGCACTTCGAGGTAGTTAAGAACGAAGACGGCTCCATAAGCGAGATAAAGAACATAGCGGGCGGGAAGGCCAGGGTCAGGAAGCGGACGGTGGCCGACTTGGATAACGCGGTATGCCAGGAAAGGCCGCTTCTGCCGTACATGCCCGCGGTGCACAACAGGGTCTCGCTCGAGGTCGCGCGCGGCTGCACGAGGGGGTGCAGGTTCTGCCAGGCGGGCTACATATACCGGCCGGTACGGGAGCGCTCTGCGGCCAGGCTCATGGCGCTTGCCTGCGAGTCCATACGCTCGACGGGTTACGACGAGTTGTCGCTGTCGTCTCTTTCGACCGGCGACTACACGGGCCTCCTGCCGCTCATGAAGGGCCTGATGGACCGCTTCGAGGGCGACCGCGTCTCGATCTCGCTTCCGTCTCTCAGGGTGGGCACGCTGACGCCAGAGATGTGCCGGCAGATAAAGAGGGTGAGGAAGACCGGGTTCACCATAGCGCCGGAAGCGGGCACACAGAGGCTCCGGGACGTGATAAACAAGAACATCACCGAGGACGCCCTGGTCGAGACCGCGGCCACGGTCTTCGGCGAGGGATGGGACCTCATAAAGCTATATTTCATGATAGGGCTCCCGACCGAGACGGACGAGGACTTAGACGGCATAACCGGCCTGTCGAGGAAGGTGCTGGACGCCGGAAGAAAGGCCGGAGGCGGCCGGAGGAAGTCCGTGAACGTCGGCGTGTCCGCGTTCGTACCGAAACCGCATACGCCGTTTCAGTGGCAGGGCCAGCCCCCGCTTGCCGAGATAAGGAGGAGGAAGGACATCCTCTACAAGGTGCTCGGCAGGAAGCCGTTCGCGATGAAGAGCGGGCTTGCGGAGATGGGCGTGCTCGAGGCGGCATTCTCGCGCGGAGGCCGTGAAGTCGGCCGGGCGCTTCTTGCGGCCTGGGAGCGCGGCGCTCGTTTCGACGGCTGGACGGAGCGGTTCGACTATAAGTTGTGGCAGGATGCGTTCAGGGACGCCGGGCTCGAGCTTGAGGCCGAGGCGTCCCGCAACTACGGGATGGACGAGGTCCTGCCGTGGGACCACATTGACACCGGCGTGACCAAGAAGTTCCTTAAAAAAGAATACGAACGGGCAATCAAGGGCGAGGCCACCCCGGACTGCCGCACAAAATGCACCGGCTGCGGGCTCAAATGCCGCGACGAGGGCATGGAAGCCCCTTTGGCCGCGCCCCCTCCTGTCCCGGCGGAGTGCGCAGACTCTTTGGCCAGGCCGGAGAAAAGGGGCGGCCCGACCGCACGCGTCCGAATAAAGTACTCGAAGCTGATGCCGCTTGCTATGCTCTCGCACACCGAGCTGATGGTGGTCTTCTTCAGGGCGATATCGAGGGCGGGTATACCCATACATTTCTCGGAGGGTTTCAACCCCCACCCGAAGGTCAGCTTCGGCCCCGCGCTGGGCGTGGGCATCGAGTCCGAGGCGGAAACCCTTGACATGGAGATAAGTTATACGATAGACTTGTTAACGGTGGTAAAGGCCCTGAATGCGGCACTGCCCCAGGCAATCCGCATAATCGAGGCCCGCGCGCTCCATGCGGGCGAGCCCCCGGCAGGGGTAGGCGCGACCAGGTTTACTTATCTATCGGAGGTCCCCGAAGGCTTTACGGGCGACCTGAAAGCACGAATAGACGAATTTCTGAAGTCCGGAAGCGCGGTCGTCCGGAGGGTGAGCGACAAGGGCGCGAGGGAAATCGACATACGCCCGATGGTCGGGGACATCGTTGCACTGGACGGCACCGGGGCGTACAGGTTCACGCTTCAGGAGAGCGACGGCCGCCTTGCAAAGCCCTATGAACTGGTGCAGGCGCTCTTCGGCCTTACCCAGAATGAGGCGAGGGCGGTCAGGCTGAAACGCATCTCGATGGCATGACGCCGTCTTGATATGCGTCAAACATGTTAACAATGCGCCTGGGGCGCAAAAAATATATAAGCATTTAACCTTTCACATTTGGAGAGAGCACAAAAGGCCATGCCAACAGAGATTATAGTAAACGCGACACACCAGGAAACGAGGGTCGCTCTGCTCGAGAACAAGCTCGTGACCGAGATTTACATCGAACGGGCGAAGGACCGCGGCAACACCGGCAACGTCTACAAGGGGCGCGTAGTGAAGGTCCTGCCGGGCATGCAGGCCGCGTTCGTGGACATCGGGCTCGAGAAGTCCGCCTTCCTATACGTCGCCGACGTGTACAACGGCGTCGATGAATACGCCGAGATGATGACGGACGAAATGGGAGAAGAGGGGATAGAGTTCGAGGAGGAGGGCGGCAGGCCGAGGAGGAAGCGCACCTCGTCGCTGTCCATCGAGGAACTTCTCCAGGAGGGCCAGGAGATACTCGTCCAGGTGGCGAAGGAGCCCATCGGCACCAAGGGCGCGCGTGTCACGTCTTACATCACCCTGCCCGGCAGGTATGTCGTCTACATGCCCACGGTCGACCATGTCGGCATATCGCGGAGGATAGAGGACGAGGCCGAGCGGAAGCGCCTGAAGGAGATCGTGTCGAGGTTCAAGAAGCCCGGCGCGGGCTACATCGTCCGCACCGTGTCCGAGAGCCAGAGCGAGGAAGAGCTTAAAAGTGACATGGAGTTCCTGGAGCTGCTCTGGCAGCGCATCCTCAAAAAAGCGGATAAACTATCCGCGCCGTCGGTGCTGCACTACGACCTGGACCTGGTATTCAGGACCATCAGGGACCTCTTCACGCAGGACGTCGAGCGGCTGGTCATAGACGACAGTGCGGAGTTCGCACGCGTCAAGGAGTTCGTGGACTCATACCTACCGCAGTTGTCGCCCAAGGTAGACCTCTACGACAAGGAGGAACCGATATTCGACGCCTTCGACGTCGAGATAGAGATATCGCGCGCGCTGGGCAGGAAGGTATGGCTCAAGTCCGGCGGCTACATCGTGATTGACCAGTCCGAGGCCCTGACCGCTATAGATGTAAACACTGGCCGGTACGTCGGCAAGAGGAACCTCGAGGATACGATACTGAAGACCAACCTGGAGGCCGTGCGGGAGATCGCCTACCAGTTGAGGCTCAGGAACATCGGCGGCATCATAATACTCGACCTCATAGACATGGAGAAGGAGGAAAACCGCCGGAAGGTAGTCGCCTCGCTCCAGGACTACCTGTCGCACGACAAGGCCAAGACGAACATCTACCAGCTCTCCGAGCTGGGCCTTATCGAGATGACGAGGAAGCGGACGCGTGAGAGCCTGGGGCGGACGCTCTGCGAGCCATGCCCATACTGCGAGGCGCGCGGTTTCATCAAGGGCGCGGGCACGGTCTGCTACGAGATATTCCGCGAGATAAGGCGCATCGCCCCGTCCGCGAAGGAGAAGAAGATAATGATATCGGTGAACCCCGCGGTCGCCGACCTGCTTTACGACGAGGAGCGGCAGGTGGTGGACGACCTCGAGCAGGAGTTCAGGAAGAAGATAATCATCAAGGCCGAGCCGACGCTGCACCAGGAGCAGTACGATATTGTGATGGTGTAAGCTTAATAATAAGATATCGATTAAAGAAAAGCCCCGGACGGTTACCGTCGGGGCTTTTTTTAATGCGCACAAAAAAGTGGGAGGGCTTTCGCCCTCCCAAAACATGTGGAAAAAGGAGCAAAACTTTGCAGTTTCACTCTTTATACCTATTATACCAAATAACGTGAATTTAGACAATAATTGCTACGAAAACCGTCCGCAACTCATCGAAATACCATAGGAATAACTAATTCACACTGGCACAACAAGCCTGCTCAAAACGTCAGATTAGACGTTCCGGCGGCTTCGGGGTATCCACCTCCCGGAACCTGCCTTGCCGTTGCACGGGGCATTCCTGTTTCTACTGCCATGCCCGTGAAACTCATCCCCGCACCCTCTCCCGCCGCAGTGTATCCGGCCGCACCAGTCCTCTGTTTGCCGAGAATCTCGAGCGCCCGCATCATTTACCCCGTCAACAACGGGACTATTATTGTCCTGTTTAGGGCCAAAAAAAACATCGTCTCTGTTCCCGTATCTTTTTTGCCTTCTGGTCTTGACCGTCATATTATTACCCGCGTACTGTTTATAATAGAGAGTATTTAATAATTATTATAGCATATTGACGTGCCTGGCAGGGGGATTTACGAAAAAAACCGGGACGAGGACCGATATTCCGTGTTTTCGTGCTACTATTAAGAATATGAGCCCTTCCAAAAGAAACAATAACAAAAAGACGCCGCCTTTCGATACGGACCGGCTTCTCGCCGAAATGCTGAAGGTTGCCGATGGCGCGGGCAGGGTACGCATACTAATCTACGGCAACCCGGACCCCGACGCTCTCGCGAGCGGGTGGGCGCTCAAGAAGATACTCGATACCGAGAAGTGTCATGTAATCATAAACTATACCGGTTTGGTAGGCCGTCCCGAAAACGCCTCTATGATTCGCCACCTGCAGATACCGGCATTCCCGGTGAGCGAGGAGGAGGCCGGAGACGCGGACCTGGTCGCGCTAGTGGACGCCCAGCCGCAGTTCTTCCAGGACTTTACCCTGCCCCGCTGCGACATCGTTATCGACCACCACCCGCCGCTGCTCGACAGGCAGGTCGCCTTCTCGGACATCAGGCCGGGCTACATCGCGACCTCCTGCATAATGACGGAATACCTGAAGGCCGCCGGTGCGCGCGTGACCAAGCGGCTCGCGAGCGCGCTCTTTTACGGCGTAAGGGTGGACAGCCGCCACTTCCTCGCGGACCTGGGCCAGAGCGACGTGGATGCCATCAGGTGGCTGAGGCCGAAGGCCGACAAGGACATAGTCAGGCGCATAGAGTTCTCGCAGTTCTCGCGCGAGACGCTCGACTACTTCAGCATCGCGCTGGTCAGGAGGCGTTTTGCCAGCGGGGTGATGTTCGCGCACTTAGGCCCGGTGCCTTTCTCGGACGTATGCGTGCAGGTGGCGGATTTTTTAATTCGGGTAGCGCATGTCGAGTGGGCGCTCGTGACCGGGATAGTGGGCGACACGCTCGTGGTGGTGTTCCGTAACGACGGGCTGAAGAAGGATGCAGGTTACCTGGCGCGCGCGGCGTTCGGCGAGATAGGCAGCGCGGGCGGGCATAAGTCGATGGGCCGTGCCGAGGTCAACCGGAAGAACCTGCCGGACGGGCTGACGCTGACCGACAACGCCGGGGTCGAAAGGTTCGTGTTGAGCTCTCTTGCCAAGGTAAACCCTGCCTTCAAGGGCATCCTCCGCCAGTCAATGCCACGGTAGCGTTGTCTTGCCCGAAGCCCTGACCAGGTATACGTAGATAGCGGTGATGTTCTTTTCCATCCCGCCCTTGAACACGCCCCGGTCGCCTACCCCCCGGAAAATGTAACTGGGCCACGGGTCGCCGGGTGGCGCGGCCCCCTCGAAGTAGACAAGCCCCCGCACCCCGAGCTTCGACATGTCGAGCTTCAGGAAGTGCGTCGACGAATAGTCGTAAGCAACCGTCCTGTCCGGCCTGGCCGCCTTCAATACCCTGAACACGTTCTCACCCAGGAAGTAGGTATCCATGAAACCCACCGTCGAGCCGAGTTCCCGGTCCACGTCCCGAAGGTACCAGTCGTAGGTCATGAGCGGGACGTGTATAAGCACGACGTCGTCGCGGTAACGCTCGACCGTCTGCAGGTACCAGAGCGGGAAGACCCCGTTGTCGCCCCATGTGAAGAGCACGCCCCGTTCCCCGGCCGACTTCAGGCTGTTGCCCGCGTAGTCGTATGCCATGTAGTTGCGCGAATAGTTGTTCGAGAAATAGTTCCTGCTTGCGAGCACGGCTACGGCTAATCCCAAGACCACCGCGAACCCGGCCCCGGCGCGCCTGCCGCCCCGCGATGCGGACGTCATGCCCGCCGCCGCGCCAATCAATATGACGACGAGTATGAAAGACGGTATGAAGAACTTGGCCGCGAGCCCGAACTTCGCCTCTTCCGCCCCGCCCAGCACCTGTGCTGAAATACCCGCGGTATAGACGGCGAGGTAGACGACGAGCGGGAGGTGGAGGCGGAGGTTAGATTTTAAAAGTCGCCAGACAAAGAACGCTGCCGCAACAAAGCCCAGGACGAGCCTGGGGTCGCCGATACGGGCCTTCGTAAGCAGGGCGAGCGCGGAGGCGGGGTAGCCGCCGGCGTGCCTAAGGTACTCACCCCACTTTATTGTCCACCAGAAGTTGGACGGCGTGTCCGGGTGGCCGATGTTCAGACCCGGCCCGGCAAGCGACCGTATCGGCAGGTATGCATAGACGGACAGGCCGAGCGCTAAAAAAACGAACGCGGCAACCGTCCACTCGAGGCGCGGGCCGCCCGGCACAAGCGCCCATGTGAGAATAAGGGCGGGCAGGTACAGGATTAGAGACTCGTGGTTGACCAGTCCCAACCCGAACAAAAAGCCCGAAAGCGCGATGTACCTCGCGGCGGACAGGGAGCCGGAGCGTGCCTTGACGTAGAGCATGACGAGCACGGATACGAAGAACGCGTTCAGGGCGTAGACCTCGGTCACGACTGCCTCCGACCAGAACGAACGCACCACGGACAGGACAAGCGCCAGGAGCGCGGCTATGGCTATAGGCAATATGTCATGTTTTGCGGACGACGCCTCATATATTCCCCCTCCCTTGATGGGCCACCTTAACGCGGCGAAGCCGCGGAAGATGGATAAATGCGGTGCGCCTGAGCACGGGGGTGGGGGGAGGGTGTTATAAACGCACACGCCATCATGTCCCCTCAATATATCAAGTATGGTGAAGTAGACGACCGTTACGGTGAGCGACGAGAATACTGCCGAGAGCAGGTTCAGCCTGTATGCGATATTCCCGAGCGGGATGAACGAGAAAAGCTTTCCGGCGATGCAGAAGAATGGGTACCCGGGCTGGTGCGATATGCCGAGCGTGTAGGACGCGGCGACAAGCTCGCCGCTGTCCCAGAAGGTCACCGTGGGGGCGGCGGTCGAGAGGTACAGGGCGAACGAGCCCAAAAACAACAAGGCCCCGACATACGGGGCCCATATTTTTTGGTTATGTGACATGTCTCATGCGTAGACCATGCCGAGCACCCAGAGCGCGTAGAGGACGACGACCGCGATGCCCCACTTGAGGGCCTTTTTGTTATTGAACCGGTTGTCCTTCTCGAAAGCGCCGAATATGAAGCCAATCGTGCAGCCTATCCAGCCCAGGAAGCTAAACACTACAAGTACTGCCCAAGGGGTGTTCAATCAATACCTCCGATATACTCCGGGACGCGCATGTTCACCTGCCCCCGCCGAAGCCCGCGGTCATCGCGATGAAGTTGGAAATTTTCTCGTTGGTCTCCCGTAGCCTCTGCGACAGGGTCTTGCAGAAGACCATAAGGAGCTTGTTGCCGAGGTCCTTGTTAGCCGTGAGAAGCCCGTCAAGGTCGGCCTTGTTGATGACGAGGCAGGCGGTCTTGACGTTCGCTATCGCGGTCGCGGAGCGGGTGGAGCCGTCTATCAGGGCCATCTCGCCGAAGTAGGAGCCGTTTTTCAAGACGGCAAGGGCCTCCTCGCCCATGTTCGGGATGTACTTGCTTATCCTCACCGCGCCGTCCTCGATGATGTAGCAACGGTCCCCGGCCTCGCCCTCCTGGAATATTACGTGGTTCTCCGGGAACTCCATCTGGTGGCAGATCTTCAGCACCTCGACAAGCTCCGACATGCTGAGGTCCTTGAAGAGGTATACGTTCTTTAATAGCTCTACGTTCATCAGTACCCCCCCGTGAGTTCAAATGCGTTCTTGGTCACGGTTATCTCGGGTTTCCCGCCCGCCAGGGCGCATATCCCTACAACGTCGAACCTGCACGGGTCGCCTGACCTGCGCGTGTGCACCAGGTAGGAGAGCGCCGCACGGGTCATCTGCCGCTGCTTGTGGTGGTTAACCGCAAGCTCGGGCGCGCCGAAGCTGTCGTCCCTCCGGGACTTGACCTCGACGAATACCAGCACCCCCCCGTCCATCGCGACTATGTCTATCTCGCCGACAGGAGTACGGTAGTTCCGTTCGAGTATCTTGTAGCCCTGCCGCGCAAGGTGCTTCGCGGCCAGCTCCTCGCCCTTTTTCCCGAACTCCGCTTTGTCGGTCATCTCGGCCTATCCGGTGGATATTAAATGATTATCTTAGAGTGGGCCTTGCATGTCAAGAACTTCTTTGTTTCCGGCCGAAATTCAGGTAAACCCGAAAAAATACTTGACAACGCCGCTTTACTTTGGTAGTCTTGCTTAAATTACTTCTTATCCAGAGCTGGCGGAGGGACTGGCCCTACGAAGCCCGGCAACCTGGCAGAAATGTCAAGGTGCCAAATCCTGCTTTCCGGTTTTTACCGGGGAGGGAGATAAGGAGAGGTTAAGGTATTTCCCGTAACCCCTTCTGCGTATCCCGGAAGGGTTTTTTCGTTTAGAGGTGGACGTTATGTTATGTATAATGCCGGGCCCGGGCCGAAGATGCCGGTCCACGAAGGTTTCACATTAAAGCGTAAAGTTTGTTACCGCAACCACTCAAGGAGAGAGGTATGAAGACATACGAAGAGATAAACGAGAAGATACGGGCCGGTAAGGCCGTGGTGCTGACGGCCGAGGAGGTCGTGGCCCTGGGGAAGGAGAAGGGCGTCAAGCACGTCGCCGAGACCGTGGACGTTGTCACGACCGGTACGTTCGGCCCGATGTGCTCGTCCGGGGCGTTCCTTAACTTCGGCCACTCCGACCCGCCCATCAAGATGGCGAAGGTCTGGCTAAACGACGTGCCGGTGTTCGCGGGCCTCGCGGCCGTAGACTCGTATGTCGGCGCGACCGAGCTGTCCGAGACGGTCGGCTTCGACTACGGAGGCGGGCACGTGATAGAGGATCTCATCGCGGGCAGGACCGTTGTCCTGAAGGCCCTCGCCTACGGGACGGACTGCTACCCGCGCAAAGAGATAGAGACCGAGATAACGATCGAGTCCATCAACCAGGCGTTTTTGTTCAACCCGCGAAACGCGTACCAGAACTACAACATCGCGGTAAACTCCTCGGACGGCACGCTGAACACCTACATGGGGATACTGCTGCCGAACTTCGGGAACGCGACCTACTCGACGGCCGGAGAGCTCTCGCCGCTTCTGAACGACCCCAACTACAGGACGGTCGGAGTCGGGACGAGGATATTCATCGGCGGCACCGACGGCTACGTCGCATGGGAGGGCACACAGCATAACCCGATGCAGGTGAGGGGCGAGAACGGGGAGCCGCTCGCGCCGTCCGGGACGCTTTCGCTAATCGGCGACATGAAGAAGATGTCCACCCGCTACATACGGGGCGCGTACTACTACAAGTACGGCATATCGCTCTTCGTCGGGGTCGGCATACCGATACCCGTGCTGGACGAGGATATGGCCCGGTGCGTCTGCATAGGCAACGAAGACATATTCGCCACCGCCATAGACTACAGCGTCGAGAGCCGCGCGAAGCCCAACTTCGGCCGGTTCAGCTACAAGGAACTGCGCGGCGGCAAGATTACCGTGAACGGCAGGGAAGTGCCGACGGCCCCGTTAAGCTCGCTCAAGCGCGCGCGTGAGATTGCCGACACCCTTAAGGGCTGGATAGCGAGGGGCGAGTTCACGCTGACCGCGCCCGTCAGGCCGCTCACGACGGACCACGGCTTCAAGCCGCTAAACATTGTGCCACCGAAAGGGGCGATGGTTTAAGGTCTTATGAGATGCGAGAAACATAAGACGCAGCTAATAATAAAGACGCTGGGTTCCCGCTTTCGCGGGAAAGACGTTCCCAGCTTTTAAAGGAGATATATATGGCTGAACAGCGGGTAGTGCTGACGTTCCACAGGTGGCAATTGGACAAACCCATCACCTACCACCTGGTGAAGGACTTTGATTTGGAGATGAACATACTCCAGGCGAAGGTGACGACCGAGGAAGGGAAGCTTGTGCTCGGGCTTTCGGGCCTGGAGCAGAACGTCGAGAAGGGCATAGTCTGGCTGAAGGAGAACCAGGTCATAGTCGAGCCGCTCGCCACCGGGCTTTCCGTGAACAAGGAGTCCTGCGTGGACTGCGGCGCGTGCACCGCGGTCTGCCCGACCGGCGCGCTTTATTTTACGTCCGACTGGACGCTCGTATACGACGAGGAGAAGTGCATCCTCTGCATGGCATGCGAGCCTGCATGCCCGGTGCGGGCGATAGAGGAGAGGTTCTAAGGCATAAAAAAAGCCCCGGCATTCCTGCCGGGGCTTTTGTCAGTCCTGTATATTATTTAACCTCGACGACCGAACCCTGCATCAGCGCGTTCTTGAAATCACCCGACGACGCATTCGACTGGAAGTCTTCCATCACTTTCGTCATGGCGGCGTTCAGCGCGTCCTGGAAAAGCCCCGGCGGGGCCGACATCGCGCTCTCCGTGTCACCCTTCCCGATGACCTTCTTCCAGAGCACCCGGTCTGTCCCGGACTCCTTAAGCTCGAAGGTCACCTTGGCGCGGGCGTTCGCGTCCACCGTCCAGAAGCCCTGCACGAAAGTCGTCCACAGCTCGTCTATGGACGTGTTGAGATACTTTATCTTCTGGCCTCCGGCCGTCACGACCAAACCGGGGTTATCGGTGTACTTCACTGAATAGCCTTCGCTCTCAAGCGTGGAGACGACCGAGTCGGTCATGATCTTCGATAGGTCGAGGCCTTTCTCGATGGCGACGTAGCCGCCTGCTTTCTGGCCCAGGTATTCGGGCTGGGAACGGTTGTCCTCGGCTTTCACTACGTAGACCTCCGCGCCGCTGCCGGAACTGCCGGACCCTTTCGGAGAATATTTGAATATCTTCACATAGTCGGTGCCGAACGCGCACCCGAACATGGGCATGGTCAGTACACCGACGAGCACGATAAGCTTTAAGTACTTCATAATTACGACTTCTCCTTTGTTATTTGGTTATGGCCAGGTTTCAAAATATTGCCCCTACTTTTATATAATCGCGGGGCCGTATTGTCAAGGTTATTTTATTCGAATATACTGACATTAGTCATAGTTTTTCTCAATAACCCATGTTATAACAGTAACATGAAAGAAAGCGTAAGAAAATACAGGCTCTGGGTGCAGTCGGGCTTTTTTATACTCGTGATGTTCCTCGGCTACAGGTTCTACGGCTTCGTGCGCTACTACGAGACCGGCGGCGCGAGCGTGTACGTCCCGCACCCGGACGGCGTCGAGGGCTTCCTGCCCATCGGCGGCCTGACCTCGCTCAAGTACTGGATTGTCACGCACACCATTCACCCGGCGCACCCCGCCGCCATGTTCCTGTTCATTGGCGCGGTCGCGGTCTCGGTTGCGCTGAAGAAAGGCTTCTGCGGCTGGATTTGCCCGGTCGGGTTCATCTCCGAAAGGCTCTACAAGCCCTGGAACAGGCTATTCAAAAAGAACGTAAAGCCGCCTGTGTGGATAGACTACCCGCTCCGCTCTCTCAAGTACCTCCTTATAATTTTCTTCTTCTGGGCCATCGTGCTGAAGATGGATGCGGCCGGCCTGCACAACTTCCTCGACGGGGACTACTGGAAGGTCGCGGACGTGAAGATGCTGAAGTTTTTCACCGATATATCTTACGTCGCGCTCGTCGTTATACTCGTGCTCGCCGCGCTCTCGATCCCCATCAGGAACTTCTGGTGCCGGTACCTCTGCCCGTACGGGGCGCTGCTCGGCGTTCTCGGGCTGGTTTCACCGTTCGAGATTACGAGGGATAACGAGAAATGCGTACACTGCAAGAAGTGCACCCGGAACTGCCCGCAGTACCTGCCGGTGGAGGCGAAGGTAAAGATAATCTCGCCTGAGTGCACGTCCTGCATGACATGCCTCTCCGGATGCCCGAAACAGGCGATATCATATTCCACCCCGGGCAAGAGGCATGTACTGCCCGGCTGGGCCTATCCCGTAGTTTTGCTCGCCGTCTTCCTGGGCGTAATCGGCATCGCCCGGCTCACCGGCCATTGGCACTCAAGCGTCCCGCAAGAAGACCTGCAGCGCTTAGTCCCGATAGCCGAGTCGTTACAGCACCCGTGAGCGGTTCTCTATTTATTCAGAATATTAATAGTGTATTAAACTTTTTAATAATACCAATTTAACTTGACATTTTTGATTGAATAACCTATCGTTTTTGCAATATTTTAGAATTGTGTTCTAAAATATCTTCCGCACGCACAACCCTCACGCGCAACCATGAAAAAAGAGACTGTTACGGCTGTCGATAAAGAGAAGATTTATATCGGCTTAACAGGCTCGTTTGGAAGCGGTTGTACAGAGTTAGCTAAGATTATACGTGATAAATATAATCTAGTGTATGCATCGCTGTCTGATTCTTTGAAAGAAGCGGCGCAAGGCAGGGATATACCGCGGTCTGAGTTTCAAAATATTGGCGATGATGCCAGAAAGGCTGAAGGCAACGATTTTTTTGCTAGAAAGGCGTTAAGTAAAGTTGAAGATAACAAGAACGGAGTTGTCTTTGATTCCTTAAAACATCCAGACGAAATTGAGTATTTAAGAAAGCATTGTAAAAATTTCTTATGTTTTTCAATTTACGCGCCTGCTTCTGAAAGATGGGAAAGAGTTAAAGTTAGATACGAAAATTTCGGCTTAGACCAAGAGCAGTTTTTTGTAGATGACAATAGAGATAGGGGGGAAGATTTTCCATTTGGGCAACAAGTAAATAAGTGTAACCTGATTTCGGATATTTTGATAAACAATACAGACGCATATCCGGCTAGAGTAAATTTTAAAAAGATTGAGAAATATCTAAAGCTGACATTAGACGGAAGTGGTAGTTTTTTTGTGCCGCCTACGTATGACGAAATCTTAATGAATCACGCTTTTTATTTAAGTAAAAGGTCGTCATGTTTAAAAAGGCAAGTTGGATCTGTAATATGCACTGACAACTACTATATTATTTCTGGTGGCTACAACGACTCCCCTAGAAAGGTGAAATCATGCAGAGAAATTGGTGAATGTTATAGAGACGCAATTAGAAAGTGCCCCAAATGTGGACAGAAATTAAATCGCGAGTTAAAATGTAAATGTGGGGATGATTTAAATGTATACAATAATTCATCCAAACTACTTGATTTATGCCGCGCCGTCCATGCAGAAGAGAATGCAATTTTACAAATACCTACTATCGGCGGTTTTTCTCTAAAAGATACTAAGTTGTTTACCACCACGTTTCCATGCTTGTTATGTACTAAAAAAATTATAACAGTTGGTATTCGAGAAGTTGTTTATGTAGATCTTTATCCCGTTAAACAGTCATGGGAGATGTTAGAACAAGTCGGCGTGAAAATAATTAAGTATGAGGGGGTAATGCCGAGGGCTTTCATGAGGGTGTTTAATGCTACAGCTTAGGAGGTGAGTATGCAATACTGCGACAAATGTGATAATTTCACCATTGAATATGATCCAAAAATACAGAGTGAAAAATGTATAAATCCTGAGTGTGAATCCAACAAAGAAGAATCGAAGGGCAAAAGACCAGATGCACTAAGCGTGGGTTTCTTTCTTACCCAGCAGAAGTACTGTTAAATGAATTTATTAGAGAATTAATTCTCAATAAAAGGCGGGCATTGGGTCCGCCTTTTTATTTTTATAGAGAAAAGATAACTGCCCCTTGACACGTATCTTATGTTGTATTATCGTATCTTTGCGGCATATAACAGGGGGTCTATGGCCAACAAGAGGGTTGCTGAAGAATCGGGCGGGTGGAAGCATGAGGTTATCGGCATCGCCTCGATAGGCGCCGGTATACTCTTCGGCCTGGCAATCTTCTCGTTCAACCCGCTCGACCCGTCGTGGGGCTCCGCGTCCGCGTCGGAAAAGGTGCATAACCTGGTCGGCCCGTTCGGGGCCTACCTCTCGGACGGCCTCTTCCAGATAATAGGCGGGGGCGCTTTCCTCCTCCCGTTCTACTTCATCGTATACGGCATAAACAGCGTCACCAGAAAAGAGACCAGGTACCGCATACTGAGGGTCTCCGGCGCGGCGCTCCTGATGCTATCCACCTCGACCATCCTCAGGCTCCGATGGGAACACCTGGCATTCGGCGGAGTCCGCTCGGGCGGGCTCGTCGGCGAGCTTACCTCAGGCGTCCTGCTCGACGTCTTCGGCACGGCAGGGGCATACGTCCTGACTGTAACGCTTCTCCTGTGCGGCCTCGTGGTCTCGACCACGTTCTCGCTCATATCCATACTGAGGGGCGTGGGCGGCTATTCGTCTTTCGTGAACGACAGGTTGAGGACGCTCTACATAATGTACCAGGAGCGGAAGCGGAAGGCGAAGGTCAAGGAGGCGCAGGAGGAGGTCGAGCCTGAACCGCCCCCGGAAATAGTCGAGAAGGTGATAAAACCCGCCCCGCCAACGCCCATGGACAGGCTTCAGGAGGCACTGCCCTTCAAGGGTCCGGACAGGGAGTACGCGCTGCCGCCTCTCAACCTGCTGAGCGACCCGCGCGTGACGGGCAGGAAGACGAGCAAGGAATCTCTCCTGATGAGCTCGAACATCCTCGAGAAAAAGCTGAAGGACTTCGGGGTGGACGGGCGCGTGGTGCAGGTGCACCCCGGCCCTGTCGTGACGATGTTCGAGTTCGAGCCCGCGCCCGGTATAAAGGTGAACAAGGTGGCCGCGCTCTCGGACGACCTCGCGCTCGCCATGCGGGCCGAGTCCGTCCGCATCGTCGCGCCTCTTCCCGGCAAGGCCGCGGTCGGGGTAGAGATACCGAACAACGTCAGGGACGAGGTCTGCCTGAAGGAGATACTCTCGACGGCGGAGTTCACGAAGTCCAAGTCCCCGCTCGCACTTGCGCTCGGCAAGGACATTTACGGCGCGCCTTTTGTCTCGGACCTCGCGAAGATGCCGCACCTGCTGGTCGCGGGCGCGACCGGCTCCGGCAAGTCCGTCGCCATAAACACGATGGTAATGAGCCTGCTGATGAGCGCGAAGCCGAGGGATCTGAGGCTCCTGATGGTGGACCCGAAGCGGCTCGAGCTCTCCGTATACGAAGGTATACCGCACCTGCTCGAACCTGTAATAACCGAGCCGCGCCGCGCGTCCTCCTCGCTCCGGAGGGTCGTCGTCGTGATGGAGGAGCGGTACAAGCTTTTGGCCGAGAAGGGCGTCAGGAACATCGAAGGCTACAACATCAAGGCAATGGAGGAGAGGGCGCACCCGCGCCTGGGCGACGATACGTCGCACCGGGAGGGGCCGGACAAGCAGACCGTGGTGAACGACGACGGCACCCTGCCTTACATCGTCGTGGTGATAGACGAGCTTGCGGACCTGATGATAGTCGCGGCGAAGGAGGTCGAGGACTCGATAGCGAGGCTTGCCCAGATGGCACGCGCCTCCGGCATACACCTTGTAATCGCGACGCAGAGGCCGTCCGTGGACGTGCTGACAGGCGTGATAAAGGCTAACTTCCCGGCGAGGATGTCGTTCCAGGTCTCGTCCAAGACCGACTCCAGGACGATACTCGACGCGAACGGGGCCGAGGCCCTGCTCGGCAAAGGCGACATGCTGTTCCTGCCGCCCGGGGCCGCGAAGCTCACCCGCATACACGGCTCGTACGTATCCGAGGAAGAGATACACAAGGTGGTAGACTACCTGAAGAAGCAGGCGAAGCCGCGCTTCGAACTGTTCTCGTCCATCAACCCGCCCGCGTACGAGGCAAAGAAGGCCGCCGACGACGCGCGCGACGAAGACGGCAGGGATGCCCGATACCACGAGGCCGTGGCAATGGTTACCAACGCCGGGAAGGCATCGGCGTCGCTGCTGCAGCGCAGGATGCGGATTGGCTACCCGACCGCGGCCCGGATGATAGAGATGATGGAGGAGGACGGGATAGTCGGGCCCAAAAAAGAAGGCGGGAAGGAGCGCGAAATCCTCAGGAAACCAACGTCTTTTACGTAAGACATCCGGATGCAATCTTTTTTCGACTTTTTTGAAAACCGCCCCATTTTTCTGTTTCTCCCTTGTATTTCAATGAGTTAACCTCGTTATTTAATCCTTTCGGGCTATTGACAGACGCAAAAACCCCTGTTAAATTAACTACTAAGCTGGTTATTTCGTTACGCGGGTGAGGGCCGCATCTCTATTTTGCGGCGTTTTATAGGCAAGGCCGGCGTCGTCTTTTTTAAACGGAGGACGGTGCCGGGGAGTAGGAGTTGCAGGCACGGGACTGTCCGCTTCTCCTTAGTGAGGAAGGAGGAAGAAAGTGAAAGGTAAGGTCAAGTGGTTTAACGACAGCAAGGGGTACGGGTTCATCGAGCAGGATTCAGGCAAGGATGTGTTCGTCCATTTCTCCGCGATCAACATGGACGGATACAAGACCCTCAAGGAGGGCCAGGAGGTAGAGTTCGAGATAACCGACGGGCCGAAGGGTCCGCAGGCCTCAAATGTAATGCGGGCATAATTGCAGTCCGGATAAATTTCATTGCCCTGGCGGGGATTCCCCGCCGGGGCTTTTATTTTTCCTTCCCTTTACCTTTGACATCCCCTCTTGAAATGTGTGAAAATACCGCGTACGGTATGAAACCAACGGCAGGCTGTAATCTATGACACCAAAAGGCAAAACACTCTCCGCCCCGCTCAGGGTCTACTGGGACCTCGTGCCCGCGACCGGTGGCGGCTTAAGCGAAGCGGACGCGGCACGCGTGGCCGAAGAGCTTGCGGGACTTAAAGTTTTCTTCGTGACGCTCGGTCTCTCAGGCAGAGTAAGGCAGGACGCAGGCTTGCTGGTAGCGGCGCTCAAGAAAGGCGGAGTGCGCGTAACCGTATCCGTCGCCGGACAGGACTCCTTCCCCGGCTGGGAAAACCTCGCCGAGGCGGACGGGATAGACCTGAGGGCGGATGACGCCGGATCATTCAAGGCTCTGGTCGATGCGGTCGTCAGCGGCGCGCCCGCGAAGAAGACTGTTTCCGTTTCGGTCGTGCCTTCGAAGAAGAAACTCGGACAGATCGTCGGGATATTTTCTATTGCGCTGGATGCGGGCATAAGGAACTTCAACCTGCCGAACCCGGACCTCATAAGCAACAAGGAAAAGGCCCGCGACTACGCACTCGGCAATGCCGACAGGGAGACGATTAAACGCGGCCTTGAGGGACTGCTCGGCCCGCTCGGGCAGGATGTCCGGGTTTCCGTGCACGACCTCTTCCTGCACCAGGCGCTGAAACTGCCCGGCCTCGGCGGCCGTATAGAGTACGCGGGCTGTCAGGCGGGCGACGCCATCGCATATATTGATGGCTCCGGCCTCGTATACCCGTGCGCAAGCTGGCCTGTGGTGTTCGGAAGCCTCAGGGAGAGCAGCTTCCGCGAGATATGGTCAACGGCCGGGAGAAAGGCGCTCAGGGAGGGACTGACAGTCACGCCTGCCGGATGCGCGTCATGCCCGGAGGCCACGGTCTGTAAAGGCGGGTGCCGGGGGCTAGCCTGGGCCATCGGCGACCTGGACGGACGCGACCCCAATTGTGAAGGATAGACCGTCCTTTTCTTTCAGGTGAAAGAAAAGGACCAAAAGAAAGCCATTTTTTTCATTGCATATAAGGATATTGGTTGGTATAAATATAGTTGTCATTCCCGCGAAAGCGGGAATCCAGAAGTTTATACCCCTCCCCACCTGCGGGGGAGGGGATGGGGTGGGGGCGTAATCTTAAAGTTCGAGATTCTTCGCCTTCGGCTCAGAATGACATTTTTGTAGTCTGGCGCAGTAAATTGAGAAGGGAAAATAATGCAGGAAAAAAGAAGACAGGTATTCGAAGCGCGTGTGATGAGGGATCTCGGACGCGCGTTCCCGAACCCTGAACCGGACAAGCACAAATACATCATCGAGAAGGACAGGTACGGCTTCTTCCTCTACGACTCGCGCCCCGAAGAGGGCCAGCCCGAGAAGTGGACGAAGACGCCGATTGCGAAGTTCAGCTTCCATGACGGCGAGAAACTATGGCAGCTCTCATGGATGCCGCCAGAGGGAAGGTGGAAGAAATACGGCCGCTACTTCGACATAGAGACGGCCACATTAATAGTTAAAGGCGACCCCGCCGGCTGCTTCCTGGGCCAGGTATCGCCTCTTGCCTACCTGAAACAAGGTAAGAAGGAAAGCGCATCGTGACACCCCTCAAGATAATGCTCGTCAACCCGCCCACCGAGCGGCAGCTCTTCGGCACCGGCGGTCTTTTCCTGCCCATCGGCCTGGGTTACATCGCCTCCGTGCTCATGCGTGAAGGGCACAACGTCGAGGTCGTGGACCTGACCATTCACCCGAAGGGCATGGAAGACTTCAAGCTGATGGTGAAGGCCGCAAAGCCCGACATGGTCGGCTTCACCGCCGTGACACCGACGGTCAACATGGCCATCCAGTACGCCGCGATGGCGAAGGAGGCCGGGTGCGGGCTTACCGTCATCGGCGGGCCGCACGTCACCGCGCTCCCGGACGAGGCCCTGTTAAAGGGTATAGACGTAGTCGTCCGCGGCGAGGGCGAACTTACAATGACCGATATAGCGGCCAACCCGGGCGGCTACGAAGGCATCAAAGGCATCTCGTACATGAAGGACGGGAAGGTGGTACACAACCCGGACAGGGAGTTTATCGAGGACCTGGACTCGCTCCCGTTCCCGGCGCGCCAGCTATTCCCGGACATGCGGCTCTACAAGGGCCAGCCGGTGCTCGGCAACCGCACCCCGGTCGGCAACATTTCGACATCGCGCGGCTGTCCCTACGGCTGCCGGTTCTGCTTCAAGGCGCTGTTCGGCAGGCGGTTCCGCGCGAGGAAGGCGGAGGGCATCGTCGAGGAATGGGCGCACATGGTGAAGGACTTCGGCGTCAAGGAGATAACCATATCCGACGACGCCTTCACGACGGACGCGAAGAGGGTGCACGAGGTCTGCGACCTGCTGATAAAGAAAAAGCTCACCATACCCTGGACGTGCAGCAACGGGATACGGGTCAACACCGCGACAGTTGACGTGCTGAAGCACATGAAGGAGGCCGGGTGCTACCGTGTCGCCTTCGGCATAGAAAACGGCGACCAGGAAGTCCTTCAGGCGATAGGCAAAAAGATTACGCTCAAGCAGGTGGACGACGCCGTGAAGAACGCCCGCTCGGTCGGCATAAAGACCACGGGCTTCTTCATGCTCGGCGGGCCATGGGACGACATGCGCTCCATGCAGAAGACGATAGACTTCGCGGTCAAAGTCCAGCCGGACTACGCGCAGTTCTCGATAGCGACGCCGTACCCCGGCTCCGAGCTCTACGACATTGCGCGTACGGAAGGGGAACTCCTCGTGAGCGAATGGGGCAGATACGACATCTACGAGACCGAGGTCTACTTCGTGATGCCGGGCAGGTTCACCCGCGAAGAGGTGCTGGCGATGCACAAGAAGGCGTACCGGAGCTTCTACTTAAACCCCACGACGGTCATGCGGAAGCTCACCACCTTCGACACATACCGCTACTTAGGCCGCTCGATAGGCGGGCTCAGGAAGTTCCTGCTGCCCCAGTGGCCGTTCGGCTCGGACTGAGGTCGAGTTGTTAAAAAAGACGGCACTGGTCATAATATCGCTGGCGCTGGTCGCGTACCTCCTGATGCAGATTGACGTCAGGGAGGTCTTCAGGGTCGTCGTCGATTTCCCGCCAAGGTACCTCCTTGGCGGTTTTTTATTCTTCGTCGCCGGGCACCTCGTGCGGGCGTTCCGCTTCAAGGTGCTGTTAAACGACAAGACCCCTCTGAAGGGACTCTTCTCCATAATCGCCGTCCAGACCGCCGCCGTCGGCTTCCTGCCGCTCCGGGCGGGCGAGTTCTCCCTGATGTACATGCTGAATAAAGAGCACGGCGTGGAGTACCCGGTAGGCGCGGCCGTGCTCATACTTTCCAAGGCGCTCGACTTCCTGGTGGTCGTGTCGTTATTCTTCGTCTCGTTCAGCTCTCTGCCCGCCGTGCCGGCCTTCTTCCGCGAGCTTCTGCCCTGGGCCGGCGGGCTGATGTTCCTTACCATGCTGTCGCTTTTTCTGATGGGGCGCTCCCGCGAGATATATGCCCGGCTTCCTAACTTCTTCAAGGAAGGCCCGCTTGCCGAAGGCGCGCTGATGGCGAACGTCAAGAAGGTCTTCAAGGGCGCGGAGGTCATACGCTCTAAGAAGACGCTTGCATACTCCGTCCTGGTGACGCTCGTGCTCTGGGCATTGCTTTACGGCTCCAACTTCTTCGTGCTATGGGGGGTCGGGTTCAAGTTCTCGTTCATCGAGATGATATTCATCACGACCTCGATGTCCCTTTTCGCAAACCTCCCTATACACAGCCCCGGCGGGTTCGGGACGCTGGAGTCCTTCTGGACATTGCTCATCGTCGCGCTCGGCACGTCGAGGCAGGAGGCGATCGCGACCGGGTTCGCGAGCCACCTGGTCACAATTGCCTTCACGCTGGTCTTCATGCTGTACGGACTAAGGCTGATCAGGAAGGGACAGGCCGCGCGGTGAAGCCCGAAGTATCCGTCGTAATGCCAGTCAGGAACGCCTCGAAGACACTGCCAGTCGCGCTCAAGAGCATTGCCAACCAGAAGTTCCACGGGTTCGAGGTCGTGGCCGTGGACGACGGCTCCGAAGACGAAAGCCTTTCCATACTCAAGTCCGAAGCCGTGCGCGACCCGCGCATTAAAGTCATCCCGATGCCGCACTCCGGGATAGTCGCGGCCCTGAACATAGGGCTGTCCGAGGCAAAGAGCGGCCTGGTCGCGCGGATGGACGCGGACGACTTATGCCACCCGGGTAGGCTCGGGCTTCAGAGGGCCTTCATGCGTGATAACCCCGGATGCGCCCTGCTGGGTAGCCGGGTAAGGCTGTTCCCGAGGAACGCCCTGAAGGACGGGATGCTGCACTACGAGGCGTGGCTGAACTCGGTCGTGACCGAGACGGAAATCCGCCGCGACCTCTTCGTCGAGTCCCCGCTCGCGCACCCGTCCGTGATGTTCAGGAAGGACGCGGTGACTGGTTTGGGCGGGTACCGCGACATGGGCTGGCCGGAGGACTACGATTTGTGGCTTCGGATGGCCCAGGCCGGGATGGGTATCGCGAAGCTCCCGGAAACCCTGCTATACTGGCGTGACGGGAGCCGGAGGCTCTCCCGCGACCACGGTATGTACTCCGCCGAGGGCTTCAGGCGCGTGAAGGCGCATTTTTTACGGGAGTGGCGGCTCGCCGGGGCACGGAAATTGCAACTGTGGGGTGCAGGGAGGGACGGCAAGACCTGGGCCAAGCTCCTGGCCGAAACCGGCTTCGAGGTCGTCCAGTTCATCGACATAGACAAAAAGAAAATAGGAGGCCGGGCCTGCGGGGGCATCCCCGTGGTCTGGCCCGCGGACATCATAAAGGGTATGCCGATACTCTGTGCGGTAGGGGTCAAGGGCGCGCGCGCCCAGATACGGGACTACCTTCTGGCCGACGGGTTCAGGGAGCCGGATGAGTTTTTCTTTTTGGCATAGACCACCTTTTGGTGTCATTCCCGCGAAGGCCGACATTACGGCGGCTTCGCCGCCGAAGATGAACAAATGCGCGGCGCTTAAGCCGGGAATCCGGGAATTTCATAACTTCCTGGGCCCCGTGTCAAGCACGGGGTGACAAAGCTATGCGTGGAAATGCTTTGGGGAGTTGTCATAATATGATGAACAAAGAAGATCATAATGTTGAAGTGATCGAACGCTATCATGACTATACCCCTCCCTTTCCTATCAAAGAAATCGTAACTGCCCGGCTATGTGGTATATCCGCTCATCATCTTCAAGGTTTAGGAGCCGTATTACTCACAAATTATGAAGGATTAAATCGCCAGCGCAGGCGTCAAAAAATACCGGGGCGAAATCATAAGATTGAAGTTGCTAACTGCGGGGGTCTATATCACCAAAAATGGCAAGGGGATGCCGCCACCATTGAGATTTTCATCGACAATATTATTAGCCGCAGTGGATATCCAAAGTGGATGTTTAGAATTCAATTTTTTCAAGGAATGATTATCGGGAAAACATTGTTTCATGAAATTGGACACCATGTTCAGGCTACGCAATTTTCAGAATATAAACAATCTGAGGAAATAGCGGAGGAATGGAGAAAACGCTTAACACGAGAGTATGGTAGCAAACGCTTTTGGTATTTAAAGCCATTAAACCCACTGTTTAAATTACTTATGTGCGCTCTCCGCGCGATAACAAAAAAACCACATAGAGTTGATGTTGTTAAACAACGTTGCCGAAAATAAGGCGTACTCAAACTGCTTACAGGCGCACCTCCGTTTTTCTGGCAGTAATGTATGGTTAGCCAATCCGTATAAACAAGAGGAAGCTTAAGGTTTTCCTTGCTTTATGTGCGCGAAGTGTAATAGAATTAAGGTAATTCAGGAGTAAACCCATTGAGCGGCATGTTTGACCGGGCAAACCGGAAAATCGAGTATCTTCGCGTATCCATAACGGACAGGTGCAACCTCCGCTGCATATACTGCATGCCCGAGGAGGGTGTGCCCGCACTCCGGCACAACGAGATACTGAGCTACGAGGAGATAGTCCGGGTAGTCCGGGTCGCGGCGTCCGAGGGCATCACCAAGGTGCGGCTGACCGGCGGAGAGCCGCTCATCAGGAAGGGCGTCGAGGGACTCGTAAGAGACCTCGCGGCGATACCCGGCATCGAGGACCTCGCGCTCACCACCAACGGCATCCTTCTGGACGGCATGGCCGAAAGGCTACGGGACGCGGGGCTAAAGCGTATAAACGTAAGCCTCGATTCGCTCAACACTGCAAGGTTCGAGAGCCTGACGCGGGGCGCAAGCCTCGGGGTTGTCCTTGACGGGATAGAGAAGGCCGAGGCGCTTGGATTCAACCCTATAAAGATAAACATGGTCGCGATACGCGGCCTCAACGACGACGAGGTGACGGACTTCGCCCGGCTGACCCTGGAAAAGCCCTACCACGTCCGGTTCATAGAGTTCATGCCCATCGGGGCGCGTGAGATGTGGGACGAGTCGAGGCTCATCACGGCGGACGAGATAATGAAGCGCATATCGTCGCTCGGCAAACTTGCGCCGGTAGGGAACGCGGAGATGGACGGCCCCGCGACGCTCTTCAGGCTGCCCGGCGCGAAGGGCATCGTCGGCTTCATCAGCCCGCTTTCGCACCACTTCTGCGGCGAATGCAACCGGCTCAGGCTCACGGCAGAAGGGAAGCTCCGGCCCTGTCTCTTCTCCGAGTCCGAGATAGACTTGAAGACCCCGATGCGGACCGGCTGCGACGACGGGGAGCTATCGAGGCTCATCGGGGTCGCACTGTCGGTTAAGCCCGAAGGCCACCTGATGGCGAACGGCATCAAGAAGAAGTACCAGCGCACGATGAGCAGGATAGGGGGGTAAGTTTCTACAGAGGAGCAAATATGAAATACCGGATTCTGATTGAACAGGACGAGGACGGGGTTTATATCGCAGAATGTCCTTCTCTGCCGGGCTGTGTTTCCGAAGGCAGGACGAGGAAGGAGGCCCTTGATAACATCCAGGACGCAATCAAGGGTTACCTGGAGAGCCTGAAGAAACATAACGAGCCAATACCCCCTTCGATTGACGAGGAGATCATAGAGGTGGCGGTTTGACAAAACTGCCAGCGATGTCAGGAAAAGAAATCTGCAAGGCATTGGAGGGGACAGGGTATTATTTGGATTATCAGACTGGCAGCCATATTATACTTAGAAACGAAAACCCTCCTTATCGCAGGCTGACCGTGCCCAACCATAAAGAGGTTGCCAAAGGGACGCTGAGGGCGATATTGAGGCAGGCCGGGTTGTCTATAGAAGAATTTGACACGCTGAGGAAATAATCTATGCCTAAATTATCCCACTTCGACAAGGAAGGCCGCTCACGGATGGTTGACGTGTCCGAGAAGAAGGACACGAAGCGCGAGGCCGTGGCGCGGGGCGAGGTGCGGATGGCGCCCGAGACCTTCCGGCTTATCATGGACAGAAAACTCGCCAAGGGCGACGTCCTCGAAGTAGCGCGCCTCGCGGGCATCATGGCCGCGAAGAAGACCCCGGACATCATACCGCTCTGCCACCCCCTGAATATATCGTCGGTCGAGGTAACGTTCCATACGGACGGCGAAGAAGGCAGGATTGGCATAGAGGCGACCGCGCGCGTCACCGGGAAAACGGGCGTCGAGATGGAGGCCCTGACGGCGGTCGCCGCGGCAGGCCTGACGATATACGACATGTGCAAGGCGGTTGACAAGGCAATGGTAATTGGCGAGATAAGGCTCATGAAGAAGTCGGGCGGCAAGTCCGGCCGGTTCATCCGCAAGGAGGGCTGAAGTTGCAGTTGCTCATAGCCCTCGTCTTAGGCATTGTACAGGGACTTTCCGAGTTCCTGCCCATCTCCAGCACGGCGCACCTGGTGCTCTTCCCCTGGGCGTTCGGCTGGGACGACCCCATAATAAACTCTCTCACGTTCGACGTCGCGCTCCACTTAGGCACGCTCGTTGCAGTCCTGCTGTATTTTCGCAGGGACTGGATAGAGCTTATCGCCGCATTCTTCAGCAGCATCAAACGGCGAAGCCTGTCGCGCCCGTCCGAGAGGGCAATCTGGCTCATAATTGCGGCCACCATACCCGGCGCGGTCCTGGGCGCGGCCTTCGAGAAATATGTCGAGACCACGTTAAGGAGCCCGCTCGTTATAGCTGCCGCGCTCGCATCCGTGGCGGTCCTGATGCTCATGGCCGAACGCGCGGCCAAAAAAGCGCAGGGTGCGGGCATGGACAGGATGACCCTGCCGCACGCGCTGGTTATCGGCTTCGCACAGGCGTGTGCGCTGATACCGGGCGTGTCACGCTCGGGCGCGACCATCACCGCCGGGCTCTGGACGGGCTACAGGCGGGAGGACGCGGCCAGGTTCAGCTTTCTGCTCTCGACGCCCATAATCGGCGGGGCCTGCCTGCTGAAGCTCCGGCACGTCTTCTCGGGCATGCCGGCCGGCGAGGAGGCCGCATTCGCGACCGGGGTTTTTGCCTCGGCGGTAAGCGGATATTTCGCCATCGCATTCCTCATGAACTACCTGAAAAACCGCCCGCTTAACGTCTTCGCCTATTACCGGGTCGCGCTTGCCGCGGCGATAGTCGCGTTTTACATTTTTAAATAACGGTTGATTTTTCAGGGCGTTTTATATATAGTTCCCTGTACGCCTAAGGCATTAATACTATCGGCGGCAAGCCCGCCTGACTTTTAAGGAGATACTATTACATCCCCCCTCCCCTTTTCCTCCCCTCCCCACTTATGGGGGAGGGGGTTAGGGGGAGAGGGCTAATTAGAGGAGACTAAAAAATGATTGAGCTGATACACAGACACCCAATAGCAATCAGGATACTGCTCGGCGTGATAACCCTCACGTTCGTGCTCACCGGCGGCTGGATGCTGGGCCGTGAAGACAAGGCCAACTATGCCGCGACGGTGGGCGAAGAGAAGATAACAATGAAAGAATACGAGGACGCCTACTACAAGATGCAGGAGTTCTACAGGAAGATATTCCAGGGCAACATCCCGCCTGATTTCGAGAAGAAGCTCAACCTGAACAAAAAGGCCATAGACACGCTGGTGGACAAGAAGCTCATCCTGCTCGCGGCCGCCAAGGAGAACATAACGGTTACCGACCAGGAGGTGACTGACGAGATAACCTCGAACAAGAACTTCCTGGACGACAAGGGCCGTTTCACCAAGGCGAGGTACGAGGACGTCCTGAAGATGAATGGTATGACCCCAGCGGCCTTCGAGCAGGCCATGAGGGAAGACATGACGGCCGAGAAGTACAGGAAGATGGTCAAGGACTCGGTGTATGTCACCGAGGCCGAGATGAGGGACTATTTCAAGAAGCAGCAGGAGTCACAGAAGAAGGAGTTCAAGGAGGACGAGTTCCAGGCCAAGAAGGAGGAACTCTACCGGACGCTTACCTCCGCCGCTCAGGCCAAGGCGCTGGAGTCTTTCATGGGCGGACTCAGGTCCAGCTACAAGGTCGAGATAAACCCGAACATACTGAAGGCGACTACTTAGACGCGGACCAGGTTGGCCATCTTTGCCATCAGCTTCTTCTTGCCGACGCTTTTAAAAAGGACGGTGACCTTCATCTCCTCGCCCCGCCCTTCCGATTTCTCTATCACACCGGAACCCCATATCGGGTGGCTCACGAGACAGCCGCACTTGTACATGCCGACCGGAGCCGAGCCGCCTGCGCTCGCCGCCACGGGGCGGCAGTACCTGACCGAGTTCGAGGCGTCTGCCTTGTAATCAGCCGCGGACTGCCGTTTAGCCAGTTCCGGCTTCCGCCTGATTAACATCTTGTCGGGCAGTTCCTCGATGAAACGGGAGGGCGGGTTCGACTGCGTGAGTCCCGCGAGCTTCCTCGTCGAGGCGTTAGTCAGGTACAGCTTCTTTCTCGCCCTGGTCATACCCACATATAGCAGGCGCCTCTCCTCTTCAAGCTCGCTGTCGTCGGAGTTAGAGTGCGCGTGCGGTATCAGCCCTTCTTCGAGGCCGGTCACGAACACCACCGGGAACTCGAGACCCTTGGAGAGGTGCAGGGTCATCATCGTGACGGTGGGGACGTTTTCCTTCGTCTTGTCCCAGTCCGTGATGAGCGCCACCTGCGCCAGGTAGTCCTCAAGCAGCGGCTTCTCCGAGTCCTTCTCGAAGTCCTCGATGGATGCCAGCAGTTCCTTTATGTTGTCTATCCTGCCCTGCGCCTCGCTGCCCAGGCTCTCCCGGAGGTACTCGAAATATCCGACCTCGGCCAGCACCTTGGAGGCGAGCTTGTGCGGGGTAAGTGACTTCTTCGCCTCGCGGAACCCTTCGAAGAGGGCAAGGAACTCGCTTATCCTTTTCTTAGGCCCGGTGGAGAGAGAGTCGTCGTCGAGAAGCTTCGCCAGGCAGTCTATCAACTGTACGTTGTCCGGCTGCGCGAGCTGCGCCGCCTTTTTCATCGTCGCCTCGCCGATGCCCCTCGGAGGCGTGTTGACAATTTTCTTCAGGCTTACGGAATCCTTGGGGTTCGATATGGCCTTCAAGTAGTTGATGACGTCCTTGACTTCCTTGCGGTCGTAGAACTTCATGCCGCCCATCACCACGTAGGGCACGGCCTCTCTCCGAAACGCCTCCTCGACCGTGCGGGACTGCGTGTTGGTGCGGTAGAGGACCGCGAAGTCGGAGTAGGTCATACCGTCCTTCACGGACTTCTTTATCTCGCGGGCTATCTGAAGCGCCTCGGACTCCTCGTCGGACGTCCGCATGTACTCGACCTTCTCGCCCTTGCCCAGGTCTGTCCAGAGCTTCTTGGGCTTCCTGCCGGGGTTGTTGCACACCAGCGACCATGCGGAGTCGAGTATGTTCTGGGTGGAGCGGTAGTTCTGTTCGAGCTTGACGACCTTCGCGTCGGGGAAGTCTTTTTCGAACTCAAGGATGTTCCTCAGGTCCGCGCCCCGGAACCGGTATATCGACTGGTCGTCGTCGCCGACGACGCATATGTTCCTGTGCTTGCCCGACAGCAACTTGACCAGCAGGTACTGCGCCTTGTTGGTGTCCTGGTATTCGTCGACCAGTATGTGCTTGAAAGCGTCCTGGTATTTCAGGAGCACCTTCCGGTTCTTCTGAAGGAGGATGACCGACTGCATCAGGAGGTCGTCGAAGTCGAGCACCTCCGAGGCCATCAGCCGCTCCTGGTACATGGGGTAAATCTTAGCCACCTTGCCGTCGAAGCCGAAAGGCTGGGCGGTCGCGGCGAAGTCGTCCGGGGTGGTAATGACGTTCTTGAGGGAGCTTATCCGCCCTGCAACCGCCCTGGGCGAGAAAAGCCGGTCGCTTATGTTCAGGTCCTTCATGCAGGACTTTATGATGCCGACCGAGTCCGAGTCGTCTATTATATTGAAGTTCTTGCCGAAGCCGAGCGCGCCGGGGTTTTCTCTCAGAAGGCGGGCGCAGACGGAGTGGAACGTGGCGAGCCACATGCCCTTCGTGCGGCCCTTGACTACGGCCTCGACCCTGTGCCGCATCTCTTTAGCGGCCTTGTTGGTGAAGGTCACGGCGAATATCTCGCCGGGCGCGACGCCGCCGTCGTGTATCAGCCTTGCTATTCGGTACGCGAGCGTCTTGGTCTTCCCGCTGCCCGCGCCGGCCAGGATAAGAAGCGGCCCGTCGCCGTGAAGCACGGCCTCCTTCTGCTGGGGGTTAAGGTCGTTCAGAAACTTCATTTTTTGCTGCCTCTTTCTTGATGATAGGAATACAACAACCTTATCTTACTCCACTGTGACGCTTTTTGCAAGGTTTCTCGGCTGGTCCACGTCGCTGCCCCTCAAAACGGCTATGTGGTAGGCCAGCAGTTGCAGGGGCATGGTCATCAGTATCGGCGTAAGGGGCGGTATCGTGGCGGGCACGGAGAAGGCGTGGTCGGCCTTCTTGTCGAGCTTCTTGTCGCCGTCCGTCACCAGGACTATGACCTTGCCGCCGCGCGAGCGCACTTCCTCGATGTTGGACGCCACCTTATCGTATACCGGGCCGTCCGGCGCGAGGAAGACTACCGGCATGTGCTCGTCTATCAGGGCTATCGGCCCGTGCTTCATCTCGCCCGCGGGGTAGCCCTCCGCGTGTATGTATGATATCTCCTTCAGCTTGAGCGCGCCTTCGAGCGCGACCGGGTAGTTGTAGCCCCGGCCCAGGTACAGGAAGTCGGGCTGTCTGAAGTACAGCTTCGCCACGCCGGCCATCCCCTCTTCCACGTCGAGCAGTAGCTTTTCGGCCTTGACCGGTATCTTGACCAGTTCCTCGATGTATTTCTTTACCGCCTCCGGCCCGAGCGTCCCGCGCACGCTTCCTATGTGGAGCGCAAGCAGGTAGAGCGCGGTGAGCTGGGCTGTGAACGCCTTGGTGGACGCGACGCCTATCTCGGGACCGGCGTGCGTGTACAGCACCCCGTCCGCCTCGCGGGCCGCGGTGCTCCCGACCACATTGCATATCGCTATCGCCTTCGCGCCGAGCTTCCTCGCCTCGCGCATCGCGGCCAACGTGTCCGCGGTCTCGCCCGACTGCGTTATCGCCACCAGCAGCGTGTTCTTGTCTATGATGGGGTTCCTGTACCGGAACTCGGACGCGATGTCCACCTCGGCCGGTATCCTTGCCAGTTCCTCCAGCATGTACTTACCGATAAGGCAGGCATGCCACGAAGTCCCGCACGCGACCAGCGTCACCTTCTTTATCTTTTTGAGCGCGGCGTCGCTAAATCCCGTCTCATCGAGGTAGATGCTCCCGGTCTCGGGTGATATCCTGCCCCGGAACGTGTCGGTTATAGCCCTCGGCTGCTCGTATATCTCCTTCAGCATGAAGTGCTTGTATCCGCCCTTCTCGGCCATGACCGGGTTCCAGAGCACCTTGGCAATATCCTTCTGCCTCGGGTTGCCCTTCATGTCCGTCACCTGCACGCCCTCGCGGGTCAGCACCGCCATCTCGTAGTCGTCTATGTATATGGCGTCCTTGGTGTAGTTCAGTATCGCGGGCAGGTCGGACGCTATGAAGTATTCGTGACGGCCCAGCCCGATAACGAGCGGGCTCCCGGCGCGGGCCGCGACCAGCACGTCCGGCTCGTCCTCGCTAATCACGCCGATGGCGTATGCGCCCTTTAACTCCTTGAGCGCCTTCCTGGTGGCCTTGACCAGGTCGTTGCCCTTCTTGGTGTATTCCTCAATCAGATGGGCTATCACCTCGGTGTCTGTCTCGGACTTGAAGGTATGCCCCTTGGAGATCAGCGTCTCCTTGAGTGTTATGTAGTTCTCTATGATGCCGTTATGCACGACGACCAGCTTGCCGGCCCGGTGCGGGTGCGCGTTCTCCTCCGAGGGGCGGCCGTGGGTCGCCCAGCGGGTATGGCCGAGACCCAGGTGCGACTCGAGACGCTGGCCCTCTATCGCGGCCTCCAGGTTCCTGAGCTTCCCGACGCTCCTCTTAACGCCTATTTTGCCGTCCTGAAAAAACGCGATTCCGGCCGAGTCGTAGCCCCGGTATTCGAGCCGCTTCAGACCCTCGATAAGTATCGGCACGGCGTTCTGGCCGCCTATGTAACCTACGATTCCGCACATACTGCTATCTCTCTTTTCTGATGTAGGGGCGGACCTATGTGTCCGCCCTTTTATTAAATGCGGGCCGACACATAGGTCGGCCCCTACAATGAGGCGGACGGTTATCTCTTTTTGCTCTTGGTCTTCGCCTGCCGCTGTTTCCTTGCCCAGCCGGGCTTGTTCGTCTGCGGCACGCGCGATATCGCGAGCGCGTCTCCGGGCACGTCCGCCGTTATGGTGGAGCCCGCGGCGATTACCGCGCCTCTGCCCACCTTCACCGGCGCGACAAGCTGCGTGTCGCTCCCGACGAAGACCCCGTCCTCTATCACGGTCTGGTATTTGTCGAACCCGTCGTAGTTGCAGGTAATCGTGCCCGCGCCTATGTTCACGTCGCGTCCTATGACCGCGTCGCCCAGGTAGCTCAGGTGCGACGCCTTCGCGCCCTCGGCCATCAGGGTCTTCTTCAGCTCGACGAAGTTGCCTACACGGGCGTCCTTACCGACCCGGCTGCCGGGCCGCAGGTGGGCGAACGGCCCGATTGACGCCCCTTCGTCGACGCAGGACTCGGAGACAGTCGAGTAGCCCTTTACCACTACCCCGTCCTTCAGGGTGCTGTCGGTTATGATGTTGCCGGGCATTAGCACGCAGCCCGTCCCGATGACCGTGTTGCCTGTTATGTGGTTGCCGGGGTGAACTACGGTATCGCGTCCTATCATCACACCCGCGCCGATGTAAGTCGTGTCCGGGTCTAGGACGGTAACGCCGGACTCCATCAGCCGGGTGTTTATCCTGCGCCTCACCGTCTTCTCGGCATTGGCGAGGTCTACCCGCGAGTTTATGCCGAGCGCCTCATCGGGTCGGTCCGTCTCGACCCCTATGACCTTGCCGCCCTTGCCGCTGACGATAGCCGCCACGTCGGTCAGGTAAAACTCCTTCTGTGCGTTCTCGGAGCCGACTTTTTTGAGCGCGGCCCGGAGCGCCCCGGCCTCGAAGCAGTATGTGCCGGTATTGATCTCGGTTATTGCGCGTTCGGCCGCGGATGCGTCTTTTTGCTCGACGATTCCAAGCACGCCGCCTTTGCCGCGTATTATCCTGCCGTAGCCCGTGGGGTCCGCCAGACGCGCGGTAAGTATCGTCACATCCGCCTTCGCGGAGCGGTGCCTGGCGACCAGACGCTTGAAGGTGTCCGCTCCAAGAAGCGGCGTGTCTCCGGACACAACCATCAGAGTGCCGTCGAAGCCCTTCAACTTCGAGAGCCCTGTAAGGGCCGCGTGCGCAGTACCGAGTTGTTCCTTCTGGAGCGCTGTCGTGACGCCTTCCGGGAGTATTTTGGCCACCGCGTCCGCCTGGTGCCCGAGCACGGCCACGACCTTATCCGGCTTGAGCGACATCACGGCGTCCAATGTGTGGAGGAGCATCGGCCTGCCCGCGACGGGGTGGAGCACCTTCACGAGGGACGACTTCATACGCGTGCCGAGGCCCGCGGCAAGTACTACCACCGCCAGCTGCTTCACTGTGCAGCCTCCCCGGACTTATTAACCATAGGCACATGCGCGGCGCGAGGGTGGGCCAGTGCGGAGCTCTTGCCTGTCTTCTCTATTACTCCCGGCGAGGCTATCCCGGCGGAGAGTATTATCTTGATGCCTTCCTCGATGGCGAGGTCGGTGATTATCACGTCGTCTTTCCTGAACATCACTATCTCGCCTAAGTAGAGGTTGTTGGTGGGTATGTAGACCGTGTTGTAACACTCCTCCACGCCGTCCTCGGATTTGATGACGCACTCTTTTGTCAGGAACCCGAACGAGTGGACGCCCAGCCTGGGGTACTCGACGATGACGAACTTCTTGAAAGCGCCCCGGTTGCTCGGAGAGAATGCATCTCCCAACTGCTTGAACGTGCTGTAAAAGCTCTTGACTATAGGCAGGCTCATCATCGCCTTCTCGGTCCCGACCAGGAACTGCCTGCCCAGCACGGTAGTCGCCAGCGTGCCCACCGTGAACACGAGCAGAAGCGACAACACCAGTCCGAGGCCGGTGTAATGGTGGCCCAGGAGCTGGTAGAGCACGTCTCCGAGTATGCCGTCCAGAAATACGAACAGCCATTTGACCGCGAGCAGGGTCAGGACAAGCGGGAAAGTGATGAAGAGCCCGGTTATCAGCTTGGTCTTGAACGATTTCTTGAACTCTTCGTTGTTCATGCAACCCCTTATAAGAATTAAAAGTTTATCTGATATAATAAGCCCTTTTAAGTTATTTCTCAAGTCTTTTTTTATTGCATGGGCTGGCCGTTTATAGTAAGATGTTTCGTTGCAAATATTTATGATTGCTGAGGTTTACGCTCCCGGGCACGGGGCTTTTGTTTTTGGGAGGAGGGTGCTGCATTGGGCGGGTTGATGGAATCCATGAGAGGGCGCACGCTGCTGGTTGACGGCGCGATGGGCACGATGCTCCAGGAGGCCGGGATGAAGCCCGGCTCATGTCCTGAGGAGCTTAACCGGACGATGCCGGACATCGTCACGGCAATCCACAAAAAATACATAGACGCCGGGGCCGACGTCGTAACGACCAACACCTTCGGCGGGACCAGGTTAAAGCTGGCCGAGTACGGCCTGGCGGACAAGGTCGGGGAACTCAACCGGGCCGCGGTGGACGCCGCAAAAAAAGCCGCCAACGACGCGGGCCGCGAGGTATTCGTCGCGGGCGGCCTTGGCCCGACCGGAAAGTTCATGGCCCCGGTCGGCGACATGTCCTTCGACGAGGCGTTCTCGGTATACAAAGAGCAGGCGGCGGCGCTCGCCGGTGCGGGCGCGGACGCGATAATCATCGAGACCATGTCCGACATCAAGGAGGCCCGTGCCGCCGTGATAGCGGCAAAGGAGTGCTCGGGACTGCCCGTAATCGTCACCATGACCTTCCAGCAGGACATGCGGACGCTCCTCGGGACGCCGCCGGAGGTAGCGATAACCGTGCTCGAGGCCGCGGGCGCGGACGTCATAGGCGCGAACTGCTCGCTCGGCCCTGAAGGGCTGTACGAGGTAGCGAAGGCGATGGCGGCAGTAGCCTCCGTCCCGCTCGTGTTTCAGCCGAATGCGGGCCTGCCGAGGCTTGTGGACGGGAAGAC
>Ga0334722_10000070_pt1 | contig 144665 bp, 127 predicted proteins | sample C3_bottom_MG_FD_207210 | JGI IMG/M metagenome (GOLD analysis project Ga0334722, IMG submission 207210) | Sediment microbial communities from Yellowstone Lake, YNP, Wyoming, USA - C3_bottom | ecosystem: Environmental > Aquatic > Freshwater > Lake > Sediment | place: USA: Wyoming | collected... | reverse complement strand
TATTCGGCGGCAGCATCAAAGTCTATAATTACATGCACACCTGTTCTTTGTTTGCTGTTATCGCGGTATGCGATTTCGGTTTTAATCAGTCCCTTCTTCTTCAGGAAATTAAGTCGTGCCCTTGCACACCCTGGTGTTATGCCAACGAAATCTTTTGCAATCTTCTGGTATAGCCCGTGTATCGTCTTCCCTTCTGCTGGGCACTCTCTAACTAGCCATTTAAGAAGCTCGGTGTATTGCCAGGCATAGTCTTTTCCAAAGGCACGAAAGCTTTCCATTTCACAGGAATACGCACAGTCGTGAGTTCTACATGTCCCATCTGGCGGGACAGGCAGCAACTTCATGCGCAATGGGCAATTGATTGCCATACCAGTATTGGTAATTGGGATTTCGTTTGACATGTCATTTTCCCCCATTAGTTTTATCGCCATCAATAGCGGCTAAAAGGGCCATTATCTGATGACTTGGCCACCCGCTGCATCTAGGAGATAACTTCACAGGCTTAGGGTAGCGCCCGGAGGCCACTCCGCTCCAAAATGTTGATTTTCCGATCGGCAACAGCGCGGGGATGCCTCGTTTTCGATCACCTAAAATATCCCAAATCCTCAAAAACCCTGTCTCTGAAGTAGAGGTATGGTTCATGATTTTCTCCTTCTTATGAATTTGCCAAGGACTAACGCCTTGACATGCTGGTTTATAATTCGGTAGTAGCCAGGCTTAACTTGTCGAAAAGCAAAATAATGCAATCCGGCCAACAAACCTGACATCCAATGGCAATATCATGAGTGTGTTCGTGATATTGCAATAAGCAATCCTTGTGTTAAGTGGTTCTTGTGTTAGGTGCTCCCTGTGTTAAGTGGTAATGCCGAAAATTCTGAAAATAATTCGAAAAAAAGAAAAGAATCAAAAAGACGGGGTATTTTAAAAAGACGAAAACTTCCAAGTAAGGCGGGAACTTCCAAGTAATGCAGTAACTTCCAATGAAGCGAGATAGCAGAGTAAATCAATAAGCGGAAAAAATTTTAGAATCAGCTGGTGTTTTGGCCCCCCTGTTAATTTATGTGTTAATGAGCTCATCTTTCTTTTATCAGCGAATGGCACAAGGATCAATACTTTTTTTACTCACAAAAAAAATGGTCGCCTTGCAACCGGAACACCGGTTCGACTTCATCTGACCCGAACTTGCACTTACAGTCCGTCCGCAGTGTCACAATTTATGCTCGGCCATTTCCATAAGACCAAGTTTTCTCAGGTTCTCGGAGTGTTATTGTTTTACTGGCCACACTGCCGATAAATAAAACATAAATTGTGGGGTGAGAGGTATGTCATGCAACCTCATCGTTACCTGGCAGCCCTGAATGGGATAATCTCAGCACCTGCCGCCAGTCCTTCTAGGTAGTCTGCCCAGGCTTGCATAAGCTTTTTACGCTCCGCCAAATATTCCGCATGACAATAAGCTGCTTTAACCGAATTGCGTTCACCGTGTGCCAATTGTCTTTCTATTACATCCGATGACCAGCCCATTTCATGCAGTCGCGTTGAAGCCATCGACCTGAAGCCGTGTCCGGTCATTGCCTCTTTAGGGTAACCCAGTCGCCTTAGAGCTGCGTTGACGGTGTTGTTGCTCATAGGCCGCTCGGCGGTTCTTTCGCTGGGGAAAACGTATTTGCCGCTGCCGGTAAGCGGTTGGATCTCAAGAAGGATTTTAACGGCCTGCCGAGAAAGAGGCACAAGGTGCATCACCTTCATTTTCATCTTGTCAGCTGGAATGCGCCATTCCGCCGCAGCGAAGTCAAACTCTGCCCATTCTGCCTGTCGAAGTTCCCCTGGACGAACAAAAACCAGCGGAGCAAGGCGCAGAGCGCTTCTTGTGAGCAAACCGCCGCTGTAGCCTTCTATGTCCCGCATAAGTTCGGCGATCTTGGCAGGTTCGATGATAGTCGGGTAATGTGTTTTGCGTGTGGACTTCAAGGCTCCGCGCAAATCGGCAGCCGGGTCGCGTTCGGCTCGACCGGTTGCTATGGCATAGCGGAAAATCTGTGAGCAACTTTGCTTGGCTCGGTTTGCGGTATCGACAGCACCACGGCTTTCGATTCGTCGCAAGGCTGCGAGTAGGTCAGGGGCGGTCACGGTGTTAATCGGCTTGGAGCCAAGCCAGGGGAAGATGTCTTGTTCGAGGCGGACAATGATCTTTGAAGAGTGGCTATCCGCCCAGACTGGCGACTTCTGATGAAACCACTCACGGGCCACCGCTTCAAAGCTGCCTTCTCCGGACTGGACAGACTTCAAGGCCTTGCGATTGTCGCTGGGGTCAATGTCATTGGCAAGCAGCTTCTTGGCTGCTTCCCGTTTCTCCCTGGCTGCAACCAAGGAAACCTCGGGATAAACGCCAAGGGCCAGCATCTTCTGCTTACCGTTGAATCGGTATGCCAGCCGCCAATACTTCGCTCCGTTCGGCCTGATCTCTAGGAAGAGGCCGCCAGCATCGGATAGCCTTTGAGTTTTTGCCCCGGCCTTGGTCTGCCTTAGTGCTACATCAGTTAGCGCCATTTGTTGGTACCTCCCCTTGTTGGTATCTCATGTACCAACAAATGTACCAACAATTTTTGCCGGATACCAACAAAATCCCCTGGCCTTCCTTGGACAAACAAGGCAAGAAAAAACCCGCAATCCTAAGGAGGAAGCGGGTTTATCGTACTTCACCGGATGTCTCCGGATTATGTAATGGTGGAGCTAAGCGGGATCGAACCGCTGACCTCTTGAATGCCATTCAAGCGCTCTCCCAGCTGAGCTATAGCCCCATAATCCGTTGCGGCGTAACAGACAGCGCCTGAAGGACAGACACCCCGCTGCAATGACCGGGATTAGATAACATTCTGCCCGGAGGCTGTCAAGATTTTTTCTGGCGTAAATCCGCGGGGTTTGCCGTGATCTCCAGGCAATCGCCCAACCCTCCTCCAAGCACCAAAAATCAGCCGGCAGTGTGCAATCCCGGCAGTCAATGTCTTATTCCGCTCCCCCCTTTACACCAATCATCAAGGCCAGACCATGCCAGTGCGGCCGTCCGTGAGCCTTATCGTGCTTGCCGCCCTCATGATAGACCAGGGTTTCCAACCCCTGGAAAAGTCGGCGCAATTCCCCTGCCGCGAAATAGTGTAAAACGGGTCCGGCGGTTTCGCTGGCCACCTGCTCAGACAGGCAACTGCAGCCAGGATCGTCGGTGGTAAATACTTCACAGTACATTGTTCCACCAGGTTTAAGTGCCCCGACAACTGCCGCAGCCACCCCCTGTATACACGGGTCGTGCAGATGATCAAGAACCGTAGCGCCAACGATCAGGTCATACTCACCAACCGGAAAATCGTAACGACAGAGATCAGCCACCTCGGTGGTAAGCTGCAAATCCTCAGCCTCTGCGTCCAAGGCGAGCTGCGCCATGGCCACCGGAGAAAAGTCCACGGCCCGGACCCTGGCGCCGGCCCGTGCAAGGTGCAGGGCGTAACGCCCCTGCCCCGCCCCTAGATCCAGACAATTCCAGAGCTCAAGAGCCCGACCCGAGAGAAACTGCCGAAAACCGACCGGCACCGACTCCCCATAATATCTTGGATGGCGTCGGTAAATTTCATTGAATTGCTCAACCATTTCCAGCTCCTTAACGGCACCACAAAACGTCCACCCCTGCCACCTTTCTGCTTGAACCCCAGACTGCATCCCGGAATACTAATCCTGAGCCGCTATCCATGCCCAGTTTTTTTTGGCACATCTGAGATTGACCACCACCTTCCGAAACAACCTCAAACGCTCATGGAACCAGCCACAGCTCGCAGCGTCAACGCCCCCATTTCTCTTGCCAACCCATAGGCAGTCTGTTACCTTACACCGTTTCCCGCAGGTCACTGTATCTTAGCAAATCTTCGCCACTCATCGTATTTCGGGGGCTGTTACCATGATATTCCCTTTTGACTCACTTTTCGGCTGGATGTCCAACGATCTGGCCATTGATTTAGGCACCGCCAATACCCTGGTTTTTGCCAAGGGCAAGGGCATCGTGCTGCGCGAACCCTCGGTCGTGGCGGTCCGCCAGGATGGCCGTTCCAGTAAGGTCCTGGCGGTGGGCAAAGAGGCCAAGATGATGCTGGGACGCACCCCCGGCAACATCACCGCCATCCGACCCATCCGCGATGGGGTTATCGCCGATTTCGAAGTCACCGAGGCAATGCTCCGTTATTTCATCAGCAAGGTCCACAACCGTCGCACCCTGGTACACCCGCGGATTATCATCAGCGTCCCTTCCGGCATCACCCAGGTGGAACGGCGGGCAGTGCGAGAATCGGCCGAGTCAGCCGGGGCCCGCGAGGTTTACCTGATCGACGAACCCATGGCCGCCGCCATCGGCGCAGGATTGCCCATTACCGAGCCCACCGCCAACATGGTGGTCGATATCGGCGGCGGCACCACGGAGGTGGCGGTGATCTCGCTGGCCGGCGTAGTCTACGCCAATTCGGTCCGGGTCGCCGGCGACAAGATGGATGAGGCCATCCTCCAGTACATCAAGCGCAAGCACAACATGGCCATCGGTGAGCACACCGCCGAGCAAATCAAGATCACCATCGGCGACGTCATGCCAGAGGCCCCATACAATACCATGGCCATCAAGGGCCGCGACCTGGTTTCCGGGGTGCCCAAGACCCTGACCATCGACTCTAACGAGATCCGCGCCGCCATCTCCGAACAAGTAGACGCCATCATCGAGGCCGTCAAGATGGCCCTGGAGCTGACCCCGCCGGAACTCTCGGCCGACATCGTCGATCAGGGTATTGTTCTGACCGGTGGCGGCGCCTTGCTGCGCAACTTCGACAAACGCTTACGCGAGGAGACCGGCCTGCCGATCATCATCGCCGACGACCCTCTCTCCTCAGTGGTACTTGGCTCCGGCAAGGCTCTGGAGAATATCAAGGAACTGCGGGAGGTCATGTCCACCTGATCCTGAGTCCGCTGGAACCACCGGCGCTCCGGCCACACCGTCCATGCCAATAGTGGCGGCAGAAAGCAACTCAGGTTATTTCCCAAGCAGTTACAGGTTTTTCTTAATGAAAAAAAGGACCAAGCGGGCTCGTCCGCTCAAGCAGCTCATCGTTCTCTCGATCTTCGCGGTGGTCTGTCTTGGACTCCTTGCCTCATCCGTCGGGCGCAACGAATTTAGTGGCCCGCACAAACTGATCCTGGAAATCCTCGGCACTGCCCAGTCAGGATTTTCCGGCTTGAGCGGCTTTGGCGGCTCCTTCTTCAGCGACTACGTGGCCATCTTGGGAGTTCGTGACGAAAACGCCCGGTTGCGCGAGGAAATCAAGAAGTATCAGGTCGCCAACATCAAGTACCGCGAGGCCCAGGCCGTCAACCTCCAGCTCGAAATGCTGCTGGACCTAAAGAAAAACCTGCCGCCCCCCACCCTGGCCGCCGTTATTCAGGGACGTGACCCCTCCCTGTGGTTCAAGACCGTCATCATCAACCGTGGCACCGCCGACGGCGTGGCCAAGGGCATGCCGGTGGTGACTGTGGAAGGCATCGTCGGCCAGGTTCTCGACACCGGCACCCACTACGCCAAAGTCCTGTTGGCCAGCGACCCCAATTGTGCCGTCGAGGTTCTGCTGCAGGAAACCCGGGTTCAGGGTATCCTCAAAGGCACCGGCTCCGGCTTTCGCATGCACTACGTACTCAAGAACAACGAGGTCAAGGTCGGCGATCAGGTGGTTACCTCCGGGCAAAGTGACGTCTTCCCCTCGGGCCTCCCAGTGGGCGTGGTTTCCAAGGTGTCCAACAACGAGCGCGGCATGTTCCTGGATATTGACGTAGAACCAGCCGTCAAGTTCTCACAACTTGAACACGTTATCATTGTCATGAAATCCAATCAATTGGCCAATTGACCGGGTCCCGCCATGCAAACCCTGGTCTTAGCCATCCTTGGCTCCTTCGTGCTAGTTTGCCAGACCGCCCTTCTAGCAAACCTGCCCCCCTGGGTAGGCAATCCTGACCTGATCTTTCTCCTGGTGGTTTATGCCTCCATCCGGATGTCGGATTTCCGTGGCTTCTTCCTGGCCATATACTTCGGTCTCCTGATGGACGTCTTCTCCGGCCTGGCGCCGGGGCTTTTCCCCTTTATTTACGGAGGGCTGTTCCTGACCGCCAAGCTCCTCTCCCGGCGGATCATTTTCGATGAGCCAACGCACCATCCGGCCCTGGCCGCCTTTGGCTACCTGGTTTGTCATAGTGTCGTTTACCTCTATCTGGAGATTTTCAGCAAGGACATCGACCTTTTCTGGTCCTGGCACGACCTTTTCCTGGCCATGCTCATCCAGGCCGTTCTCACCTTGCCGCTTTTCCAGCTCTGCGATCATCTTCTGGAGACCTTCGCCTCCGACCGTAAGCGCCAATGGTTGCCGCGCCGCAGCGAAACCGGCAACAGGTTTACCTCATGAGCGTCTTAAACCAAGTCCCGCGCCCTCACCCCACCATCACCCGGCTGCACAAGACCGCCGAGGCTGAGGTGTTCCAGCTTAAGCACCGGCTGCAGACTGTGATCGGCACGATTATGGTCCTGGTGATCTGTCTGGTCATGCGCCTCTGGTATCTACAAGTCCACAAGGGCTATGAGTTTGCGGAACGGGCACAGAGCAACCGGGTCCGCCAGTTGCGGGTCATCGCCCCCCGGGGCAGCATCATCGACCGGAACGGGAAACCTTTGGTGGCGACCCGCCCCAGCTTCAATGTGGTTTGGACCAAGGAGGACGCCCCCAATCCCGACGAGGTCATCAAACGATTGGCCCCCCTTCTCCACGAGGATATCTCAATGCTCCTCGATCGGATTCGCGAACAGTCCGGCAATCCCGGCTACGTTCCCCTCCATCTCAAGGAGGATATCGATTGGCAGACCCTGGTCCGCATCGAAAACAACCATTTCAACCTGCCCGGGGTGCGGGTGGAGCCGGTGTCCGCCCGCGACTACCAGTATGGCGATCTGGCCTCACACCTGATCGGCTACCTGGGGGAGATCAGCCAAGTCGAACTCGACAAACAGGACCCCGGTGAATATGTCAGCGGCGATCCCATCGGCAAGCAAGGCCTGGAGAAGATGCTGGAGACCGAGCTGCGCGGCACCCCGGGGGCGGCCATGCTGGAGGTGGACGCCCATGGTTTCGAGAAGAAACATGTGGCTACCTTGGAGGCTTCACCCGGCAACAGTGTCCAGCTCACCATTGACCTGGACCTGCAAAAAGCGGCCGAAGACGCCATGGCCGGGCAAGCCGGGGCAGTGGTGGCCACCGAGGTCAACACCGGTCGTCTCCTGGTCCTGGCCAGCGCTCCCAACTTGAAGTTATCCGAGTTCATCGGCGGCATCTCCAAGACCTCCTGGCAGGGAATGTTGGATGACCCCTTGCACCCTCTCACCAATAAGGCCATCCAGGGCCAGTACCCGCCGGCTTCCACCTTCAAGATCATCACCGCCCTGGCCGCCATCAATGAGGGGGCGATTAGCCCAGAAACCAGCTTCCACTGCTCCGGAGCGCTGCATTTCGGCAATCGGGACTTCAAGTGCTGGAAAAAAGGCGGGCACGGCACGGTAAATTTGCATCGGGCCATCGCCGAATCCTGCGATGTCTACTTCTATCAGGTGGCGCTGAAGATGGGCATTGACACCCTTGCCAGTTACGCCCAGAGCCTGGGATACGGCAGCAAGACCGGCATTCTGCTGGAGCATGAGAAAAGCGGGTTGATTCCGACCTCGGCCTGGAAGCTGGCGACTTACAAGGACAAGTGGCATGAAGGGGAAAGCCTGTCGGTGGCCATCGGTCAGGGCTTCGACCTCACCACCCCGCTCCAAGTCAACCGGATGATGGCAGCGGTGGCCAACGGTGGCACCCTCTATGAGCCCCAGTTCGTCGAGAAGCTCCTCAAGTCCAACGGTGAAGTTGCCCAGAGCTTCTCCCCGGTGGTCCAAGGCAAGTTCAAGGGCAGCGCCAGTAGCCTGGCCCTAGTCCGCGACGGCCTGGTAGCGGTGGTCAACAGCCCAGGTGGTACCGCCAGCCGCGCCAAGATCCCCGGCATCACCGTGGCTGGCAAGACCGGCACCGCCCAGGTGGTCCACCGCACCACCGTGGAAAACATCCAGGGCGAAATCCCCTACAAGTACCGAGACCATGCCTGGTTCACCTGCTATGCCCCGGCGGAAAGGCCGCAGATCGCGGTCACGGTCTTGATTGAGCACGGCAAGCACGGCGGCTCAGCCGCAGCGCCTGTGGCCCGCAAGGTACTGATGAAATATTTCAACATCCCCGACCCTGAAGAAGAAAAGGCCAAAGCCGCAAAGGCGGCAGCCGATGCCGCCGCCATCGCGGCCCCAGCCGGAGGCGACTGAAGCATGTTTAGATTTGACCGCAGACTTATTTTGAATTTCGATCTGGGCCTGTCAGTGACCATCTTGCTGGTCGCCGTCATTGGGCTGATCAACCTATTCAGCGCCACCTACGTGCCCGGTGGTGGTGTCCCCGCCCTCTTCATCAAGCAGCTCTATTATTATCTTTTCGGCTTCATTATGATCATGGTGGTGGTCAGCGTCGATTACCGCAACCTGCTCACCTTGACCTATCCAGCTTATGGCGTTGTAGTCCTGTTGTTGATCTACTCCCTGATCTTCGGCAGCTCGGTGGCCAACACCCAGCGCTGGATCAATCTTGGCTTCATCCGCCTGCAACCCTCTGAGCCGGCCAAACTGGCCATGGTTATCACCATGGCCAGCTACTTCTCCCGCCGCGACACGGGTCAGGGCTTCGGCTTCAGGGAGCTCATTCCCCCCATGCTACTGACCGGGGTGCCCTTCCTGCTCATTCTCAAACAGCCAGACTTGGGCACAGCCATGATGATGGCGGTGATCTTCGCCTCCATGGCCCTCTTCGCCAAGGTCCGCTGGCGGACCTTGGTAACCCTTGGGCTTGTTGGTCTTTCCGTTATCCCGCTCGCCTGGATTTACGTTCTTAAAACCTATCAGAAAAACCGGGTGCTGACCCTCTTTGATCCCACCCTCGACCCCCAGGGCACCGGCTATCACATCGCCCAATCCAAGATCGCCGTGGGCAGCGGCCTGATGTTCGGCAAGGGCTTTCTCCAGGGGACCCAGGCCCATCTTGAATTCCTGCCGGAGCATCATACCGACTTTGCCTTTTCGGTATGGGCTGAAGAGTGGGGTTTCGTGGGCTGCCTGGTCTTTATTGCCTGCTACAGTTTCATGCTGCTGGCCGCCTTGCGGATCGCTGGGGGAGCCCGCGACAAATTCGGCTTGCTCATGGCCTACGGCATTGCAGTGCTCCTCTTCTGGCAGGCCTTCATCAACCTGGGCATGGTCATGGGCCTGTTACCGGTAGTGGGTATGCCATTGCCACTCTTCAGCTACGGCGGCTCATCGCTGATCACTAACCTGATTGGTCTCGGCATCCTGATCAACATTGGCATGCGCCGCTATCAGTCTGGTGCTTGAGGCCAGAGGTTATAACTTGCCCCCGAAGTGTTTGCTATGGAACCGCCTGATTGCGTCGTTTTCCGCTTGAAAGACCAGGGTGTCGCCGCTACTGATGACGTACTCACCGGATGGATTATACAGTGACTGCTGGTTTTCCTCGGCAATGACCGCCAAGAGCAGGAGGTTACCGAGTTCCCGTAGGTTCAGCTCAGAGATGGCCATACCTACCAAGTCAGAGCCCTCCGGGACCGCAACTTCCTCGATCCGTACCACGCATTCCCGCTCACGCAGCATGGTGTCAAGGTAGCGCACCACCCGCGGGCGGATCATTTGTGAGGCCATACGCAGGCCCCCGATATAGCTAGGAACCACGACTTCGGCGCCCAGCAGCTCCAACTTACCGGCAAAATCGATGCTGTTGCAGCGAGAGATCATGCGTAATCCCGGATTCAAGGCCTTGCAGGTAACCACCACACAGAGGTTGTCCTTGTCGTCGCCCAGAGTGGAGATGACCCCGCTGGCCCCAGCGATTCCGGCCTCGAGCAGGCAGCTATCCTGGCTGGGGTCACCGACGATGGCGGGGAAAATGCCGTATTTGTCCTGAAGGCGAAGAATACGCTTTTCATCATGATCAATTACGACAAAGGCGATGCTCTTCGCCAATAGTTCCGCCAGGACGTTGCCGCCGACATTATCGACCCCGCAAAGGATAATATGGCCCGAGAGCTTGCTGATCCGTTCTTTCATGCGCTTCCTCCAGAAAACGTTCTGCAATTCCCCCTCCACCAGAAAGGCGGTAAGGGTTGAAACAAAGTAGGCCGAGATCCCAAGACCGCTGAGCAGGATAACGATGGTAAATGAACGAGCGCCGGGAACATTGGCGACATCGATGATCTCGCCAAAGCCTACGGTGGTGAGGGTGATAAAGGTCATATAAAGACAGTCGGCCAGCGGCCAATAGGGGTGACCGAAGTTCAGCCAGGCCAGGAGGTAATAGCCCAGAGCCCCCCCTACCACCACCAGGGCCAGGAGAAAACCGGCAAAAAAAAGTTTATGTTTCAATAAGGTCATGAATTCCTGGGGGAGATGATAATATTGCAGTTGCAATGCCCGACAATTTCACCTAAACATCCAGCCGACACGGCAACCCCGACGCGTCCGCAAGGCCACTGCAAATATGACCATCAAAAAATCACTATTCCTGCTCATTTTCCTGCTGTCGCTAACGGCCTGCGGCAAATCGGTACCGGTCTACAAAACGGCCTATATCGGGGAATGGCAGGCCCAGCAAATGTACCTAATGATCACCCCGGAGGGTCGGGTGATATTCAAGCACTACAAGGATGGCGGGACGGTCACCATCAAAGGCCCGCTGCGGGGCTTCAAGGGCGACAACTTTACGGTTGGCTACGGCTTTTCCACCACCACTTTCATAGTAAACATCCCACCCTACCTCAATGAAGATGCCACCTGGCGCATGGTGGTGGACGGCGTCGAGCTGGTCCGCACCAGGAAAATCTTGCCCACCCGCAAGGGCGGAATCATGGTCTGAGCCGTCGTTCAAAAGCAACTGTCACATTTATAGGGGCTTTAATCGGCATAAGGGGCCGTATCCAAGCGACCATAAAGGTAACCGTTGTTTCTTGACGGCCCCTAAAGCCAGTTTGGTGGCTTTGCTCCATACATAAAGGAACCCCCCGCCGAATAAATCAATCCGACGGGGGGAATTTCGATTAGCCTCGGTCCGCACGCCTGGCGCCGGAATCAGTCACCCGGCAACCTAAGCCGTCGTGCAAAAACAACTGTCACATTTAGAGGCTGTAAGCGGCATAAGGGGCCGTATCCGAGCGGCCATAAATGTAACAGTTGTTTCTTGACGGCCCCTAAAACTGGTGAACAAGCCCCAGCATCACACCGAGACTCTTAACGTTAGTCAGTTCAAAGTCATAACTGAGCCCCAAGTTAAGCTCAAAAGAATCGCTGGGGAAATAGTTCCCAGACATGTTGACCGTCGTCTTGTTCTTCTCTTCATCGGGAATGTCGCTGCTCATAAAGTTGGACCGGACAATTTCCAGATTGAGCGCTGCCGCGTCGTTGAGCAGCGGGACGCCGAGGTTGATGCCATAGGAGAGGGTGCGTACCGGATCAAGATTGTTGATGTAGTTTATGGCGCTGACCAGAAAGTCGTTATTGGAGTTCATGCTGGAGGGCAGATAGGCCTTGGCGATCCGATAATCGACACCCACCCCCAGGGTCCCAAAACCGAGATCATTGGTAACCGAAGAGAAAGCCCCCCAGCCGTACTTCATGTTGCCAGACTTATCAATGGTGTCGGTCTTCAGGTAAAAAGCCGAACCGAAGAGAGCCCCGCCCACCTTCCAATCACCCTTCTCCCATTTTTTAACCGGGTACTTCAGGGCCAAATCCATGCCGATGAATTGCGATCTTGAATTAATATCATCCTTGATGGCACTGTAGGTATAAGGCATGGTCAAAGAGACATTCACCCCGGAACTAGCCTCTGTGGTATAGCCTAAAATCATGGAAACAGCATTGCCCTTATTGTCATAGACTTTCAGGTCCTGATATTCCAACTGGGCATTAACTTCCGAGCTCAACTGACCCTTAACTTTAGAATCCGACTCCCCTTTGGAATCCGGGCTCAATTGGCCGGCTACGTCACTGCCCAACTGCCCAGACCCAGAGGCGCCAGAACCTGACGGCCCTGCCCCAGAGGCGTCAGAACCGGCCAGCCCTAACCCAGAGGCGTCAGAACCAAACTGCCCTGATCCACCCGAACTCAACTGCGCATTGGCGCTCTGCCCAGACAGCCTCGCCGTTATAGCCGGACTCGACTGCCCCTTAGCCCTGGAGTTAAATAACCCAAATCCCGGTCTTCTTGCAAAGGTCTTGGTAAACAAGTTATTACCAACCGTGGCGCTGGACATTCTGTTATCATCACTCGCCCCGGTTATTTCACTAAGCCCATAGGGAAAAAGCGCATTAAGAATCGCTAGGGCATTTTTCTCGGCCCAAGTTTCCAAATCGTTTCTAGAGGTAACATTTCGCGGGGTGCTCAGTACCGGAACGTTATTGCGATCGTTAATATAGAAGGATACCAGGGTATCACTGGGGTCAAACTTTCCATTATTATTAAGGTCATTCCAGGTACCCTTGATTTGGGCACCATTAATCCTGCCAGTGGCAGAGGAAACGCCTGACCCGGTCGAAACATTGGTGATAAAACAATCCCAGAAATCCGTACTGGCGCTGACAGGTACGGCACCCAATGTCCCTAAAACCACGACCAACGGCAACACTTTCCCTAATTGGTGTTTCACGATTTTTCATCCTTTAAGGTTGTTGCTAACGGTGATGCCCCCCGCATCTCCTCACCTAACCACCAAAACCACCCACAAACGAAGGGCATTGCTGTCACTATGCCACCTTGAGATAAACCGAGACTTCTGCCTGGGAATCACTGGAACCACCAGGGAAGGTCACGTCTCTGATGTCGCTGGTGTTTCTATCGCCGCTCAATTGACTAACACTGGTGCATTTCGGACACAGCGGGCATATAAACCAATGGTCTTATTAGCACCGCTGACGACACCATTATAGAAACTCACGGTCACCGCCTCAGTGGTTACAGCAGTATTTGTGGTGGACGTCCAGTAGCCATCCGGCTTGGCGTTTGGAAAGATCGCCGGATCAAGGGCCGGGTTATACCGGCTATCATCTGTAAGGGATTCCAGCTCGTTGCGATTTGGCAGCCTCCAGCCGAAAAGACCGCTAACGTTGAAGGTGGAGCAATATGAAATCGCTGTCAGCCAGTTTCTCGTCACACCATCATCCTGCTGCTGCCACCATAAACCAGTTACGTTGTCGACCACAGTTCCGTTGTGGTTATCAGTGAAATTGCCGGCCCAGGCCACCCCGGAAAAGCACAGTACTGCCAATATCCCAACTAATATTTTCATTGCTCTACCCTCTAAATAATCGGTTTGCCTGTTATGCCTCGCAGATTTACCTGGCTAACAAGCGGTCCACCAGCTCTAAACGACCCCAAAATTGCCGACATAAGTTGCTTACTGCCCACCACGCACACACCGCGCGAACATATATTGGTCCTTGCTCCGCGTATCAACGAAACCGGCAAAAAAGGAGGTGTACAATGCACTGTTGCTGCCACTCACGTCAGTTGTTGCCGACCAGTAGTCTGTAGCCCCAAAATTAATGAAAACGCCATCGAGCGCCGGATTAGAAAGGTTACAATCTGCAATGCGCAGCAATTCCTTCTTGGTGGGCAGCCGCCAGTCGGAGTATCCAGCCAGCCCGAGGCTATCACAGTAGAGCATGGAATCATCCCAGGTCCGCCTTGCCCCTGCATCAACCTGCTGCCAAATTAGGCCAGTGACGTTATCGGTCACCGTCTGATCGGCGTTGGAGGTATACGACGGCGGGTTCATGAGATAATCGGAATCCTGACCAAAAACTGGATTCCCGGTCTGAAAGATATAGGACGTGGTCTGGCCGGTATCGGGCAGGGGAACAAACATATTGGCCGCCGAAACGGTAACCGTGGCAGCCGCACTATCCACTTTCCCGTCGTTGACCACCAGTTGCACGACATATTTGCCCGAGGTGTCAATCGGGAACCAGGGCCAGCGAGTATTGGCCCCGGCAAGAACCGCGCTGCTACCGGTTGGGACTGAGATGAACGACCATCTATAGGTCAACGGATCACCGTCAGGATCAGAGCTGGCACTCCCGTGCAATAGCGCTATAGTACCGGTGGGCATTACCTGGTTCACCCCGGCCCGCGCCAATGGGGGAAGATTATTGACGTTCACCACCAAGGCGCTTGGCGCACTGGCAACTTGCCCGTCCGCAACAATCAAGCGCACGGAGTAGCTGCCTTGCACGTCCGGGGTAAAGGAAGCGGTTACCGAGGCGGCACCGGAGATACTAGCGGAACTGCTCGCTGGCTTGCTGGTCAAGCTCCACAGATAGGTCAAAGGGTCGCCGTCCGGATCAGAACTGGCGTTTCCGTTCAGAAAGACCTGTTGGCCGACGGAGGCTGTCTGATTGGGGCCGGCATTGGCCACCGGCACATGGTTGCCGTTGTTTGGTGAGGCCAGCACCACCGTGATGTCTGCGGCACTGTTAACGGTACCATCGTTGACGATCAGTTGCGCGGTGTAGCTGCCGCTGACATCGGGGGTGATAAAGGCGGTGGCGGATGTAGCACTGGTAATGGCGGCGGCACTTCCTGCTGGCCTGCCGATCAGGGTCCAGGCATACGTTAAGCGATCGCCGTCCGGATCAGAGCTGGCAGTGCCATCCAACGTCACCCGGCTGCCCGCCAATACTGACTGGTCCGGGCCGGCATTGGCCACCGGCACCCGATTCCCCCCATTGCCTCTATTCGCGGCAGTCACGATCAAGGCCGAAGGAGCACTGCCAATCTTCCCGTCGTGAACAACCAATTCCACGGTATAGTTACCGTCCACATCGGTGGTCAGGTTGGCTTGAGCGGAAGTGGCATTGACGATGGTGGCCAAACTCCCAGCGGGTTTACTGGTCAGCGTCCAGGTATAGATCAAGGTATCGCCGTCCACATCGAAACTGGCGCTACCATCAAATGCCGCATTTTCACCGGTATATACCGACTGGTTCGCCCCAGCTACCGCCACCGGCGGGTAATTGGTCTTTGCCCGATATTCCTCGTCAGTACCCCACAAGCTGCAGCCGGATAAAGTTAAGGACAACGCCCCAATCATTAACAAAGAAATCAGCCAGCGCATATCACCCCCGATACATAATCATTGAAATAAGGAGCCCCTCGCAAAATCACTAACTCCCGAATATGGTCACCCCCGAAAGCAAAGTCGGGGGCAAAAGGACCTTTACAATAGGCTCCTATGACTGCTACGTCTGCCGATTTGAGTACAAAACAGACGCCCATACAGATCAAAACTGATGCACAACCCCCAGCATCACGCCCAAGGTATCGACGTTATCCAGTTCGAAGTCATAACGAACCCCCAAATTAAGCTCGAAGGTATCGCTGGGGAAGTATGACCCGGCCAGGTTGACCGAGGTCTTGTTCTTCTGACCATCGGGAATGTCGTTGCTGATGAAGTTTGACCGGATCACCTCCAGGTTCACTGCCGCCTTATCTCCTGCCAAAGGAATCCCATAATTAAAACCATAGGAGACGGTATGAACCGGATCAAGGTCATTGATAAAATCAACTGCCTTGGACAGGAAGGCGTTATCGGAGTTCATACTGGCAGGTAGAGAGGCCTTGGCAATCCGATAATCCACCCCGACCCCCAGAACACCCACGGGAAGATTCTGGGTGACCGAGGTAAAGAGGCCACCACCATACTTCAAGTTTCCTGACTTGTCAATGGTATCTGTTTTCAGATAGTATGCGGAGCCAAAGACGGCGCCACCGACCTTCCAGTCGCCTTTGTCCCATTTTTTCACCGGATACCTCAGGGCCACGTCCATCCCGACAAAATGAGATTTGGAGTTGATGTCATCACTGATGGTGCTGTAGCGATAGGGCACGGTCAGCGAGATATCCAGCCCGGAGGCCATTTCGGTGGAATAGCCAAGGATCATTGAGGCAGCGCTGCCGTTTTTGTCGTTGACCTTCAAATTCTGATATTCCAATTGGGCCCTGACATCCGAGTTCAACTGCTGGGCGGCGTGGACCCGTGCCTGGCTCTTATTAAAGAGGTTCTGGCTGACCGTGGCGCTGGCCATCATGTTGTCGTCACTGGCCCCGGTGATTTCGCTGAGTCCGGAGGGGAAGATGGCGCCCAGAATCGCGAGGGCGTTGTCTTCCGCCCATTGTCCCAATTGCGCACGAGTTAGACTAGTCGGGGCACTGAGGACCTTGCCGTTACGATCAGTTATACTCAAGGAACTTAGGATTTCGTTGTCATTCAACATACCGTCATGATTGACATCATTCCACACAGTCGTAACTTTTGAACCATTCATAAATCCATTGGCATTGGCAGTCGTCCCGTTATGCACTAAATTTACCGAGATACTCTGCACCAAATCTTGAAGCATGTCAGCATGGGCCGGCAGGACGGAGCCTGCCGCTAAAATTGTCGCCAATGGCAGCACTTTCCCGAGTTTGCTTTTCATGGTTTCCTCTTCCTTTGTGGTTGTTATGCACAGCTGAATCCCTGCGCCTCTTTTTCTTATAACCTGACCAAACACCCTCAATTCATCCGCCGGACCAGGCCGTCAATGGCAGCCCGGATGGCCATGTCAGACGCCTCGCCCACATCATGGCCCTTGCCGGTGCCGCTGCCGGGAACGTACTCCAGGGTTTCCACATCCACGCAGCGCACCTGGACACCCATCCGGGTATTGAAATCCTTGGCCACCCCGCCGACGCCGATCTTCTCGCCGCCCTGGGCAAAGTCGTAAACCTCGCCGTAGATGACCTTCTGGGCACCAAGCATCTTACCCATCTTGACGGCAGTAGCCTGATCGACCATGCCCGAGCTGCTCAGCCATTGGCGGTCTAGGACATCCTTGACGATCTCCTGCTTCTCCTCGACAAAGCGGAAACGGTTGGTATCGAAAAGGGCCTCGACCACCCGGTTATGGATACCGAGGCCCACGTCCTTGGTCAAGAGATGCGGATAGGCGGCCGCCGCCTTGGCGGAAAGCCCCAAAGGTAAAACCGCCGCCACGGTCTTGGGGCCGGTGTACTTGGGCAACGGAGCCAGCTCGGCCTTGGGCGCTTCCGAGGGTTTTTCGACCACCTGAGTGCTGGCGCAACCGCTGAGGAGAAGACCGGCCAATGAGCCGAGCAGGAACCAAAGGATACTGCGTTTCATGTCAATGCCTCCAATATTATCAGCTCAAGAACGAGGGAGCTTGGCGACCGCCGCTTTGACGGCCTCCAGGGTGGCCTGGCCGGCGGTGGTCTGGTCGAAGTTGACCTTGTCTTTGCGCACCTCAAACAGAACGGATTGGGATTTGGTAATACCGGTCCCCTTTCCCTGGGCCGATACGACCGGTTTTTCGCCATCTTTCAGGGACACCTCAACCTCAACGGCAATCTCCACCTTGGCGGAGGAGAAGGGGCCGATCCCTCCCCGGCTGCGGGACTTGGAAAATTTAACGATCTTCACCGTAGCCAGGGCCTCGCATCCCGGGACTTTGCCAGAGCTCAAGGCCTTTTCGCTTTCCGCCTCCCCGCTGCCGACCTGGGCAGACAAAGCCAACAGTTCGTTGATCCGGCCGGTAATCTCGGGATTGTCCTCCACTGGCAGAAAGCCGCCGGCATCATAGAGCTCCTGGGCGACTACCTGGGCGATCCCCTGGGCAATCAGCAGATTGCTGAACTCACCCTCACCGGTTTTGTTGGCGACTCCAACCACCGCCAGACGGTGCAACTCCCCCGCCCTGGCCACGGAAATACTGAGCGAAGTAAGCAACAAACAACAAAAGAAAACCTTTAATCGTCCAAGTTCTACCATTCTTAGGTCAAACCACATGCGAACCACCCATTTTGCCTGGACCGGAGATAAACAAGTATGCGCCAGGTAGGCCGCGAGTAAATCTTACGACACCTTTCGCCATGTTACTAGTTGATAATATCGTTCCGCCCAAGAAATTATTACTGTTTAAGCATTGCCTAAAACACAGCCCTGCTTTCATAGACAGTCAAAAGACAGGGATGACAGCAAGTACCACAAACGTCCGGCGCTGGCTCTACAAAACTACGACAAGAAGGCACCGTTATTTATTATAAAAAAGGGATCAACCTCCAAGATAAGCGAGACGGACCGCTTCACTGCCCAGAAGTGCAGCACTACTGTCAGCAAGCACGATCGCACCGCTCTCCAGAACGTAGCCGCGCTGGGCGATTTCCAGGGCGAGTCTGGCATTTTGCTCAACCAGGAGAATACTCACCCCCCTGGCCGAGATTTCCCGGATCGTCGCGAAAATCCGTTCAACCAGGAGCGGCGCCAACCCCATACTGGGTTCATCCAGCATCAGCAGTTGCGGGCGGCTCATCAGGGCGCGCCCCATGGCCACCATCTGCTGCTCCCCACCGGACAGGGTCCCGGCCGGTTGCACGCACCGTTCAGCAAGGCGCGGAAAAAGGTCGTAAACCCACTGCAGATCTTGGGCGATGCCAGCCTGATCCCGGCGAATGTAAGCGCCCATCTGGAGGTTTTCAGCCACACTCAATCGAGAAAATACCCCGCGACCTTCCGGCACCAAGGCAATGCCCCGGCGAACGAGCTGATGGGCTGGGCAATGCCGCAAATCATCGCCATTATATCGCACCCGGCCAGAAACCGTCGGCAGCATACCAGCCAGGGCCTTGAGAATGGTGGTCTTGCCCGCACCGTTGCAGCCTATCAGAGTCACCAACTCGCCAGCGGCAATGGTGAAATCGACACCCTTGACCGCCTGAATACCGCCGTAGGCCACCTTGAGATTATGCACCTCCAGGAGCAGCGTCACGGCTCGCTCTCCCCGCTTGGCACGCCACCCAGATAGGCGGCAATCACTGCCGGATCGGTGCGCACCGCCACCGGCTCGCCCTCGGCAATCTTCCGACCATAATCCAAGACCGCCAGACGGTCACAGAGATCCATGACCAGTTTAACATCATGCTCGATGAGGAGCACGGTAACCCCATCCCTCTGGATGGTCCGGATCAGCTCCTTGAGGGAGCCGGTCTCGGTGGCATTCATGCCGGCCGCCGGTTCGTCAAGGGCCAGAAGGAGCGGTTCGGTGGCCAGGGCCCGGGCAATCTCCAGTCGCCGCTGTTCCCCGTAAGGCAGATGCTTGGCCAGGGTCTGGTGGGGCCGAGTAACGCCGACATAGTCCAGTAATTCCCGGGCACGACCGGCGATGGCGCGTTCCTCTGCGCGGGCCGAGGTGCTGCGGGCCAGCGCCCCCCAGACCCCGGTATGGGTGCGGAGGTGGCAGCCGACCATGACATTTTCCAGGGCGGTCATATTGGCGAAGAGCCGGATATTCTGGAAGGTCCGGGCAATCCCGGCACCAGCCAGGACATGCGGTTTGCAGTGATCATAGACCAAGCCGTTAAAGAGAAAGCGGCCCGCATCCGGCTGGTATAGCCCGGAGATGATGTTGAAAAGAGTCGTTTTGCCAGCCCCGTTGGGTCCGATCAGCCCGTATATTTCACCCCGCTTGATGCGCAGTGACACCTGGGCAAGGGCCGCGAGGCCGCCGAAATTTTTACCGATCCCCTCCAGCTCGAGTAGAGGCCCATCCGCGGCAACCGGGTAAAAGGTGGGGCTAGCGCGAGGCGTCATAGACGGTGTCCTGTTCCTGTTGCCCCACAACATCGTCGGCGGTAAGTTCGCGCTGCCGCCGCCCAGAGGGCCAGAGGCCAGCCGGGCGCACCAGCATGACTACAATCAAGGCGATACCAAAGAGCAACATCCGCAGACTCTCCGGGTCAATCAGGATCTTGCCAAACAACATCTGCTGCGCCGGTCCGGCCCCGTTGCGCAATGCCTCCGGTAGCAATACCAGCAGCACCCCGCCCAGCACCACCCCGCCGATATTGCCCATGCCACCCAGCACCACCATGCAGAGGACCATGATCGACTCCATCAACCCGAAGCTCTCGGGGCTGACAAACCCCTGGAAGCCGGCGAAGAGGCCGCCGGAAAGACCGCCGAAGGTGGCGCCCATGGCAAAGGCCAGGAGCTTGATGTTGCGGGTGTTGATGCCCATGGCCTCGGCGGCTACCTCATCCTCCCGAATCGCCATCCAGGCCCGGCCGATCCGCGACTTCTCCAGCCGCAACGAGACCATGATCACCAGAAGGGTGCAGGCCAGGAACAGGTAGTAGTAGAGATGCACCGAGGGCAGCTCCAGCCCGGCAATCTGTTGGGTACTACCGAGGGAGAACCCGCCGACCGCCACGGGATCAATGCGGCTGATCCCCTGAGGACCGTTGGTGATGTTGACCGGGCCGTTAAGATTATTGAGGAAAATTCGGATAATCTCCCCGAAGCCAAGGGTGACGATGGCCAGATAATCACCCCGCAGCCGCAGGGTGGGGGCACCCAACAAAACCCCGAACATGCAGGAAAGCGAGGCCCCCAGTGGCAGCACCACCCAGACCGGCCAGTGCAATCCGAACTGCGGGGAACCCAAGAGGGCATAGGTATAGGCCCCAACTGCGAAGAAAGCGATGTAGCCAAGATCGAGCAGACCGGCATAACCGACGACGATATTGAGCCCCAGGGCCAGCATGATATAGAGCAGGGCAAAATCACTGATCCGTACCCAGCCCCGGCCCAGCCATAGGTCAACCATAAAAGGCAGAAGCAACAGCCCTGCGGCGCCTACCATCAAGCTCAGTCGGGAACGGCGCCCCAACCTATCTACCAGACGACTAAGCACGTTCCGCCACCCTTTCCCCCAGCAAGCCGGAGGGCCGAAAAACCAGGACCCCGATCAAGACAAAGAAGGCGAAGACATCCTGATAGTTGCTACCAATGAAACCGCCGGTGAGATCACCGATATAACCAGCTCCCAGGCTTTCGATCAGCCCCAGCAAGAGCCCGCCCAGCATGGCGCCGCGCAGATTGCCGATGCCGCCCAGCACTGCGGCGGTGAAGGCCTTGAGGCCAAGGATGAAACCCATGTAATAGTGGACGATGCCATAATTGGCCCCGACCATCACCCCGGCCACCGCCGCCAGGGCCGAACCGAGCATGAAGGTCAGCGAGATAACCCCGTTGATGTTGACCCCCATCAGGGCGGCCACCGCCGGGTTCTCGGCCACCGCCCGCATGGCCCGGCCCAGCTTGGTGCGATGGACCAGGAAAAGCAGGCCCCCCATGATCAAAAGCGCGACAAATACGATGAGAACCTGCAGGTCGCTGATCACCGCGCCGCCTAGCTGATGTGTAGTGTTCTTGATCAGTGGGGGAAAGGCGTGGTATTCGCGGCCCCAGACCATCATGGCCAGGTTCTGCAAGACGATGGAGACGCCGATGGCAGTAATCAGCGGCGCCAGGCGCGGGGCATGGCGCAGGGGCCGGTAGGCGATCCGCTCGATGGTGTACCCCAGGCCCATGCAGATGACGATCGCCGCCACGAGGCCGAGCACCATGGCCAGCCCGGCAGGCAAACCCAGGGCAATAAGGCCATTACCCACGGCCAGGGCCGACATGGCCCCGACCATCACCACCTCGCCATGGGCAAAGTTGATCAGGCCAAGGATGCCGTAGACCATGGTATAACCAAGGGCAACCAAGGCATAGACGCTGCCCTGCACCAGACCATTGATGATCTGTTGGAGAAAGATATCCACCGCGTAGATCCCGAAAGGCTTGTGTCTGTTGATCTGGGCAATCCTTAACGGCCACCCGCAAGAAGGCAACCATAGCAAAAAGAGTACCGCCAATCAACAAACAAGATTATGAGGGGGTTCAGACTGGGAAGTTCTCTTTGTCGGCCATGATACATGGCGGCGGAAGGCGGGAATAACAGCCAGAGAAATGTCATCCGAATATTTTATCCACTGCCTCCGACGTTGTTTCAGAGGTTTCCGGGACGTACTTTAATTGCATCCGTCCCCAAATCCTCGGTGCGTTTCCCTGCAATTCAAGATAGATTTGGCTCACCACCTCGTTTATCTAGTTCCCCGGTGAGGCCCCGCGAGGCCAAACAGGCTTTGGCCACATCTTGCTGGACAGGCAAGGCCATATGCATCCCGCTACTCACCCGGTCTTTATCAGTACCCCATTAACCTGGCCTTGGGAGGAATCAATGCGGTCGGTCTTTATTGGTTTGATAATAATTTTCACCTTGGAAGGCATCCCCTTTGCTGCCACCGAACATGAATTATCCATCGAGGAGTACAGCAAGGCACTTGAAAAAGCCCCAGAAAGCTTCAAGTACAAGTACTTTCTGTATCGGGGCGAGGCGTACTCTCGCAATAAAAACTATCCTTTGGCCATCAAGGATTTCAGTGCTTCACTCTCATATTCTGACACCGGCGTTGAAGGATATACTGAAAGAGGCAAGGCATTTCTGAATTCCAAGTTGTTCGGTTCGGCTGCCCTGGACTTCGGCAAAGCATTGGCAATCAACCCAAAAAGTCCCGAACTATACAAATATAGAGCTGAGGCCTTTGCCGGATATGGCAAATTTGATTTGGCCATCTCCGACGCCACCCAGATGACCGTTTTAAATAGCGGCAGCCCCAATTCCCTTGCATTTCTGGCAGATATTTACATCAGAAAGGGCGACTACAAAGCGGCGAAAGCACTCTGCGAAAAGGCCTTATTGCTCGACTTCAACAACCTCTATGCCCTGCGTGTCAAACAAGCCGCCTTTGAGCATGAGCCGGAAAAAATTGTCTTTGGCAGCCGCACCTCAGAAAAATCAAAGCCAGTGACCGCCCAAAATGGCCATCAAAGCTCTACTGCAAGCGGCTATCACCCCGCCACCACGAGTCCTGCAACCGCCAGTACTCCAGCGCAGCCTAGAGGTATCCATGAATATATCCAGGCCGCCAGGTCAGTCGGCAAAGAGTAGCCACCTGCAACACTATGACTTCGTGGTGATCGAGGACCGGCGCCTTCCTAACGGATAAGAGAGCTTCACCGGAGCCCGCCCCCACGCCGACGCGCGGGAATGATGAGCAAATGGCCGCTCTCTTAATACCCCGGACAACCTCTGGGACTTGAACCTTAACCGCCCATGGTCTCCAGAGGCTGCCACTTGCCTTTCACCACCTGGTAGAGGGTCACGGCCCCACCCTTGAGATCACCTTTCTCATCGAAGGTGATCCGGGCGGTGACCCCGGCATGGTTGGTCTTGGCCAGTTCGGGCAGGTAGGCGGTCGGCTCGGCGGAACTAGCTCGCTGCATGGCCGCGATCATCACGTTGACCGCATCGTAACAGTAAGGGGCGTAGAGCTGGATGGGCTGCTTGAACCGCGCCTCGTAGCGCTGTTTGAAGTCGGCGCCACCGGGCATCTGGCCAAGAGGCACACCAGGCAGCGAGGCATAGGCGCCTTCGGCCGCCTCTCCACCCAACTCGATCAGCTTAGGCGTGTACCCGCCGTCACCCATCATGAATTTTGCCCCAAGCCCCAACGCCTTCATCTGCTTGAGCAGTGGCACTCCCTGCGGGTCCATGCCGCCGAAGAAGATCAGCTCCGGCTTTTTGCCTTTGATCGAGGTAAGCACCGCAGCGAAATCCACCGCCTTGTCGGTGGTGTACTCCCGGGCGACGATCTCGGCACCGCCACCCTGAGCGGCCTTGACAAACTCATCGGCCAACCCCTGGCCATAGGCGGTGCGGTCGTCGATCACCGCGATCTTTTTGGCCCCCAGTTTGGTGACCGCGTAGTCGCCCAGCACTTTGCCCTGCTGGCCGTCATTGGCCATCACCCGGAAGGCGGTCCTGAAACCCTGGGCGGTGTAGGCCACCGCCGTAGCCGAAGGGGAAATCTGGGGAATCCCATTGTCGCTATAGATTTTGGAGGCCGGGATGGTGGTGCCAGAGTTGAGGTGGCCGATCACCCCATTGACCTTGGCATCCACCAGCTTCTGGGCAACGATGGTGGCGGTCTTGGGGTCGGTCTGGTCATCTTCACTGAGCAGCTCGAAACGTGCCTTTTTCCCGCCGATCATGGTCCCCTTGACATTGGCATCGTCAATGGCCATCCTGGTGCCATATTCGTTGTCCTTGCCAATATGGGCCTGCGGTCCGGTCAGCGGCGCCGAGGCGCCGATCTTCACCAGCAGTTCACCGCCGCCCGGGCCGGTACTGGAGGCGGGGGTGTCAGACTTGCCGCAGCCAAATGCGGCTACAGCTAAGGCAGCCAGGAAGATAGAAGAAAGAAGTTTGACAGACATGGGGTCTTGACCTGCTTGAGTTGATGGATTAACAACATACCGTCGGCCCGGGATGGCGCGGCGGCCGTTACTATACGATCAACCGGAAATGGCCGCAAGCAGGAAAGGCCGGACAAAAACCATCGGCTGTTTCCAGAGAAATCTGGTCGCGATGCAGAACATTTTCTTGCGGCGCAAAAGATAGTAATATAGAAGTCGAGTAAATTCCCCGGTTGTCACCCGGTAAGTTTTTCCAGAGACAAGAACGTATTCAACTAGCCGAATCTTCCAGGAGGCACGGATGTTTTCCTGGCAAAGTCTCCAGAACGTCAACAAGTCATCTTCATTTATTCTGGGCGAAACCAAGTCATTCCAGTGTGTTCCATATCCCCGAGGAGGTAAAACGTGCGTTTTCCAGGCATGAGCAAAAAGCAGGGTTTTTACAGACTACTTGAAGCAAAGGCGCAGTTATCCGTAGATGCAGCCAAAGAGTTTCATAATCTGGTCAATGACTTTGGCAACCTTACCCGCTATACGACGCGGATCAAGGAGATAGAGAGCGAGGCCGACCACCTCACCCATGAACTGGCCAACCTGATCGACGCCACCTTTGTCACCCCACTGGACAAGGAAGACCTCCATGCCCTCTCCAGCGAACTGGATGACGTGACCGACTGCATCGAGGCCTGCACTGGCAGGATGGCCCTCTACGAGCTCAAGCAGGCCCGCCCCGATGTGGAGGCGTTGGTGCTGCTGCTGCTGCAGATCACCGAAGCCACGCGGGAGGCGGTCAAGGCCCTGCGCGACAAGCCCAACCGGGATGAGATCCAGGGTCTCTTCATCCACATCCACCAGATTGAGAACGAGCATGACAACCGGTTCCGCAAAGCCCTGGCCGACCTGCTCAACGCCCCGGATGCCGACCCGATCAACGTGATCAAGTGGAAGGCGGTCTACGACCGGATCGAGGTGGCGGTGGACAAATGCGAGGATGTTGCCCATATCATCGAAAGCGTGGTCGTAAAGTATGCTTAGTCTGTCGCTGCTGCTGGCGCTGATTGTCCTCTGCGCCCTGGCCTTTGATTATATCAACGGCTTCCACGATACGGCCAACGCCATTGCCACGGTGGTTTCCACCCGGGTCCTCACCCCGCGCAAAGCCATTATCATGGCGGCCTGCCTGAACTTCCTCGGCGCCCTCTTCTCCACCCACGTGGCGATCACCGTCGCCAGCGGCCTGCTGGACACGGCCCGTTTCCAGGTCGTTGATATTCACCAGCCAGCCGAATTTACCGCCAAGTTGCAGCATCCGGCGGACCCGGTTTCCCAATACCTGGCCCAGCAACTCTCTCCCCCCACCCGAGATTTGTTGGGGCAATATACGCCAGGCGCCAAGCCTTCCCGGGAATTGCTGGGTAGCGTGGTGACCGATCTGAATTACGCCATCACCCGGACCGATCTTTACTCACCCGAGCGCTTCGCGGGGATCGAACTCAAGGATAAAACGGTGGCCAAGGCCAAGGATGCCGCTAAACTGAAACCGGAGGAACTGGCCAACCTCAACCGGACCATGCTGGAAAAAGCCTATCCCCAGGAACTTGACTCGAACCAGCATGCCTTCCAGCTAGTGATCCTGGCCGGCATCCTCGGTGCCATCGTCTGGAACCTGATCACCTGGAAATTCGGCATTCCCAGCAGTTCCTCCCATGCCTTGATCGGCGGCCTGTGCGGAGCGGCCATCATCCACGGCGGTCTGCCCTCGGTGCTCTGGAACGGAATTCTCCACAAGGTGCTGATCCCGCTGGTAGGCTCGCCGGTAATGGGCTTTCTCCTCGGGTTTCTCTTGATGGGGGCGATCTTTAAAACCCTGGCCCAGGTGCATCCCGGTCGGGTGAGTTCCAGCTTCCGCATCCTGCAGATTATTTCCGCCGCCGCCATGGCCTTCACCCACGGCCTGAACGATGCCCAGAAAAGCATGGGTATCATCACCATGGCCCTGGTCAGCGCCCGGGTGATCCCCGAGCCCGTGGTGCCCATGTGGGTGGTGTTGTCATGTGCCGCCGCCATGGCCCTGGGCACCTCGGTAGGCGGTTGGCGGATCATCAAGACCATGGGCCACAAGATCATCCGGCTGGAGCCGGTGCATGGTTTTGCCGCCGAGACCTCGTCGGCAATCGTTCTCTTTGTCACCAGCCATTTCGGCATGCCGGTGAGCACCACCCACGTCATCTCCGGCAGCATCTTCGGAGTCGGCGCCAGCAAACGGCTCTCCGCCGTGCGCTGGGGAGTTGCCCAAAGCATGGTCACGGCCTGGGTCTTGACCCTGCCTGCCGCGGCGCTGGTGGCCGCACTTTCCTACGAGTTGCTGATGTTGGTGGGGCTGGGCAAATAATATCGTTACGTTTCAGACGTTAGGCAACGTGCTAATCGTTGTGAAACAGGAGCTGCCGGGTATGGTGGCTCACACCCGCCATTGGTCTAAATGTCGAATATTCAATGCGGGTGCGACCCGCCAATTGTTGATCGCGTCAAGAGGCTTATTATGAAATCGACAGGAATGTATTTACTGGGGTTTACTATCTTTGCTGGGGGCCTTCTCGCCGCGCTCTGGAAAATGGGGGTTCTGGAGAAGATCGGTACGGCCTGGACCCTGATCGGACTCATGATCGCGGCAGGTATCGGCATCATGCTTTCCGTCGCCAGGGGCGGCAGCAAACAAAATACCACCATCGACCGCAGGTGATTTTAGCCGAGCAGGACGCAGGTCGTGTTGAGGGACGAAATAGCTGTGGCAATCGCAAATGTGGCGTTACGCGATACGACCGCTAACACCCTAACCACCGAGAATGTCGTTCAGAAAAACAGATCCTTCGCGCCTTCAAGTCAATCTGTCACCCAGATGAGTTGCCCCTGATCGGCGGTTCCGACCGGTACTGCCCCTGCCGCTCCAGCATCCAGCCAGGATACTCCTCCGGTAGCCGACTAACCTGCTCCAGATCTTGCAACTCCTCCCCGCTTAAAGTCACCTCACCCGCCCCGAGATTGTCCTGGAGTTGCTCAATGGTTCTGGCCCCGACTATAACCGTCGAGACCTCGCGCTGGGCCAGCAGCCAGGCCAGGGCGATTTTGCTGACGGAGACGCCGTGCCGTTCAGCTATGGGCCGCATGACATCAAGGCAACGGAAGGCCCGTTCTTTGTCAACCACCGGGAAGTCGAACTTGCTGCGTCGGCTGCCCTCCGGGCCCTTGCCATCCGGGGCGAACTTCCCGGTCAAGAGGCCACCCGCCAGGGGGCTCCAGACCATCAACCCCAGCCCCTGGTCGCAGAGCAACGGCAACACCTCGCGTTCCAGGTCGCGCCCGGCGATGGAGTAATAGGCCTGGGCAGCGGCGAAACGCGCCCAGCCGCGATGCTCGGAGATTCCCAGCCCCTTCATGATCTGCCAGGCCGCCATATTGCACAGGCCGATATAACGGACCTTACCGGAGCGGACCAGATCATTCAAGGTCCCCAGCGCCTCTTCCAGCGAGGTCAACGGGTCAAAGCCGTGCAACAGATAGAGATCGATATGGTCTAGCTGCAGCCGTTTCAGACTGGCCTCCACCTCATTCATCAAGTGATACCGCGATTGCCCCCGGCCATTGGGCAACTCGTCCATGATCCCGGTGGCCTTGGTGGCAAGCACCAGCTCGTCGCGCGGCAACCCCAGTTCCTTGATGGCCTGGCCTACTAGCTGCTCCGACTGGCCGAAGGAATAGACGTTGGCGGTATCGATGAAGTTGACGCCCTGCTCGAAGGCATACTTGACCTGGGTGGTGACCGCCTCCTGCCCCAACCCGCCCATCACCTGCCAGAAGCCGGCGCTGCCGTAAGTCATGGTGCCCAGGCAGAGTTCGGATACGTACAGGCCGGTTTCTCCCAATAGCCGGTATTTCATGCTAACCTCCTTATATTCTGCTGCTCAAGTTTCACGATAATTGATCCTACCACAACCAATTCGCTTTAGGGCCAGAGCATGAAAAAAGTCCCCCTTGGCCGAGAATCAATACCCACGACAGGGGACCGACCTTAGGCCTGTCCACCTGGTTCAAGCCAAGCGAATCTTCCTGAAATCCTTAAGGATTTTCCGGAAGAGCAGATTGAAGATGGCGGGATTGAGGCGATACAGCCACCAGACCAGGTGGGCGTAAAAGGGAAAGATGATGATCGCCCGATTGCGAGCCACCTGATCAAGGATGATCCGGGCGGCCTTATCCGGCGGCACGAAATGTTTGGTCTGGGGCCGGACCAACCGCTGCTGATCGACGTTGACGTAAGATACGGTCTGATGAATGGCGGTGCGCATGATCCCCGGGCAAACCAGGTTGACCTTGACGCCCAGCCCGGCCCCTTCCAGCCGCAGGGCGTTGCTGAAACCGACCACCGCCCATTTGCTGGTACAGTAGGGGATCTCTTTGGGCACCGGGATCAACCCGGCCAGGGAGCCGATATTGACGATCTGCCCGGCGCCCTGCTTGACCATCTCCCCATAGGCGGAGGTGGCACCGTAGATCACCCCCATCAGATTGATGTCCAGCACCGTCCGCCACTGTTCGACGTTGAGGTCGCGGGTTTCCCCATGCAGGGCGGTGCCGGCATTGTTAAAGATCAGATCGAGCCGACCATACTTCCGCACCACATCCTTGACAATGCGCTGGGCGTTTTCGTAAATGGTCACGTCAAGATAGGCGGAAAGCGCCCGCCCACCCTGCTCTCGTATGGCCTGACAGACTGCCTCTGCACCCTCCTGGTCCACATCCACGGCCACCACTGTTGCCCCGCAGCGCCCCAGCGCCAAGCAGAGCTCTCGGCCCAGGCCGGAGGCGCCACCAGTGACCACAGCAATTTTGTCCTGATAGTAGTTACCCACAACGAACCCCGGAAGAAATCGAAAGAAAAAACAAGGCGGGAATTCTATATCTCCGGCCAGGACAGGCGTCAACAACAATACCGGCCGACGAGTAACACCAAAGATCCCATCCGGGTATGCTTCGACGCCAAGCCCACTTCATCATCACCCGCCGACACAGGGCTAATTCCGTTGATAAACCAGGATGGTCGGCCGAGCGAGCATGCTATCGTGAGAAGTAAAATTATCTCCCAAATCCAGCCCAGCAATCGAGACACTCGTGGAAAATGTTTTTACCAGGGAGTACCCCGGCGAACTCTTGCTCCACTGATATAGCTGATTATAAGGCAACAGAGAGGGGAATCTGGTCCCTAACCGTTTAGTATCAGCGAGGATCCCTTCATTGACCACGATATAATCGAACGGATAACTGAGAAATTGTGCAATCCCATCCTGATTCAGATGAAAATAAACCCACTGTTGCCACCTCGGTTGCGGCGGATTGGTAAACAAATCACCAGAATAACACATGAATATACCAATCATTGCCCCCGGCTTAGCCGTTTTGGCAAGCCACAAGGCCGCTGAATCCCGCGGGTCTGGACCCCTGAGAGTCTTGGAAAAGGCCAGATCAAGGGTCACGCTCCATAAAGTGGCGACCACAACTGCCCCTACGGCCAGAACCTTAAGATTATGCTTTCTTTCAACCAAATCCCGCAGCATACCGGCAACAAGCAGGGCGATGACCGGCAACAGTGGCAAGGTATAGCGGGTTACCACCCATGAAGTTGTTGCCAGCAAAATAAAGTACGGCAACAACACGGAAAGGAACAAGATGTCTGTTGCCCTTCTTTGCCAAATGGCGAAGGCCACTGCGGCCAGAGTCAAGCCATAAAAAGGCAAGCCCAGGGCCTCGATGAGGATCCGCCCCCCGTACTGATACCAGTTGGGTCCCCGGCCCACCGCGTCCAAAAAAACACCCGATTGGTATTGCCACTGGCCCCGCATACCCGCGAGAAAGTCAGGAAAATGAAAAAAAGTATGCGGGCTGGCACCCAGATAGCCAAGGCAACTAGTTCCGATCAAAACTAAAAGACAGAAAATTGCGGCCTTGCTGGCTTTGGCTCTGTCGCCCGGGAATTCCTCGCCAAGGACCAGGAACAGGACGGTGGCATACCCCAGGAAGAGCACCCCGGCCGGGAAACGGGTTGCCACCGTAACCCCGAGCAGCACCCCCCCGATGAGCAGATTAGCCGAAGTCGTCCCTTGCTTTTTCAGCAATCTCGCCAGAATATACAGATGCACCGCGTACTCCAGGGCAAACAACTCGTCAGGCCTGATAATTCGGGCACAAAATACATGGGCAGGAAGAACGGCAAGGACCAGGGCCGCCACCAGCCCGGCCGCACGGGAATAAAGCAGCCGACCAGTTGCGTAGACCAGAGAAATAGTCAAGAGAGCATAGGCAATACCAAGCGTCCTCCCGACCAGGAAGACGTTAACCAGCTCCTGCCCGCCAAATTTTTCGGTCAGTAGCGCCCCAAACCAGTTATTAAACTGCAGGGTAGAATAATAAAAGGTCCCACCATATTGAAAATGTTTGGGAATGATGGTGTCCTGGTGCAGCAATTTAGCCCAGCTCAAAAAATATATTTCGTCGGGGTGGTAGGAGTATTCAGGATGGATGCCGTTTGGTATCCCCCATCCCAGGCCATTAAGCCGAAGCAACAGGGCCAGCAGGAGAATCGCGAGTAACAACACCGGGGTGCGGTAGGCTGAGGCAGGACTGGTTTTATTCACAACTTGACCCTTGTGCTTTGAAATTATTTTAGAAACCTGCTGCCAAGTCATTACACCAGTTACGCATCTTCTGAAAAGATTAATGTGGCTAGCAGGTGACACTTCCAGAAAAGGAAGTTTATGAGAACTCGGCAACAACGCCGACCTATCCAAAAGTAGCCGCTAAACGCCCGAGATATATTTTCGCTGATGTTTGGATCGCACCTTCACGGAGAAGCGGGTATCTTAGTCAGTCAAGCCATGACCCGACAATGCCCCCGACAGGTGGCAATTTAAAACCAAAGTGCTTTGATCATTCCCGCTGTATTTGATTGAGGTTTCCGGAGACTTGCGATGCAGGGCAAAGAACAAAAAATCATCCACTACGACAAAATCGCTCCCCACCGGGACCGCTGGCGACAAAAGAACCGCTATTACTACCGCAAACAGGAAGAACTGCTGACTTTTCTTTTTACCCCAAAAGCCACATTGCTGGAAATCGGCTGCTCTACCGGCGAACTTCTCTACCGTTTACAGCCGTCCCGGGGGGTTGGGATAGATATTTCTCCGGCGATGGTCAATCTGGCACAACAGCGTTTTCCCGCCGAAAGATTCCCCCACCTTGATTTCCGGGTTGACGATGCCGAACAACTCGAAATCCGGGAAATTTTCGACTATGTCCTGCTGGCCGACACCCTGGGCGACTTTACGGATATCTGGACCGCCTTTCGCAATCTCCATCAGGTGACCGGACCGCATTCCCGGGTGATCATCACCTATTTCAACTCCCTCTGGGAACCATTCCTCAAGCTGGGCGAGAGGCTCGGAGTCAAGATGCCCCAACCGTACCAAAACTGGCTGGCCCCAGCTGACCTGGTAAATCTCTTGACGATCAACGGTTTTGAGGTAATCAGCCAGGGCAACCACCTCCTGCTCCCCAAGTATTTCCCCATGGTGGCCTGGTTGGCGAACTCCCTGCTGGCCAAACTTCCCGGCCTGCGGAAGTGCTGCCTGACCACCCACCTGGTGGCCAGACCTTGCCTGCCTCGCGAGCAAGTTTTGCCGGAGCACTCGGTCTCGGTGATCGTGCCCTGCCGGAACGAGAAAGGCAACATCCGGGCCGCGGTGGCAAGAATCCCCCAGATGGGGAGCCATACCGAAATCATCTTCGTAGACGGCAACTCCAACGACGGCACAGTGGCAGAAATTGAAGCAGTAATTGACGAAAATCGCGACCGTCTTGACATCAAGTTAATCCATCAGGTTCCGCCTGACTCAGACGACGGCAACAGCCACGGCAAAATGCTCAAACTGGGCAAGGGCGACGCGGTACGCAAGGGCTTTGCCGCCGCCGAGGGAGAGATTTTGATGATCCTGGACGCGGATTTAACCGTACCGCCTGAAGATCTACCCAAATTCTACGCCGCTCTTAGGGAGGGTCACGGTGAATTTATCAACGGCACCCGCCTGGTCTACCCCATGGAAAAAGAGGCCATGCGTTTTCTAAACAAATTGGCCAATAAATTTTTTAGCCAGCTCTTCTCCTGGCTCCTCAACCAGCGGATCAAAGATACCCTCTGCGGCACCAAGGTGCTCTTCAAACGCGATTACGAGAAAATTGCGGCCAATCGTGATTACTTCGGGGATTTTGACCCCTTTGGAGACTTTGACCTCCTCTTTGGCGCCGCCAAACAGAACCTGAAAATTGTCGAGATTCCCATCCGTTATCGAGAAAGGATCTACGGGGAAATCAAAATTGAACGTTTCCGCCATGGCTTGTTGCTCCTGAAAATGAGCTGGCTGGCATTTACAAAATTCAAACTGCGCTAGCTTAGATCAACTGGGGAGATAATTATGAAAAAGATGATCGTACTGGCAATGGCAGTGGTCTTGGTCGTTGGCCTGTCTCCAGCAAACGCCGGGGATGCTGAGAAAGGCAAGGCCCTTTTTGAAAGCAGGACCTTTGGCGACGGCACCAACGGCAAAAGCTGCAAAAGTTGCCATATCGGCGGGAAGAACCTGGGCCCAGACCTCTTCGAACGCAAGAAACTCAGCATAATGGGCCAAGAGCAAGACAGCCTGGCTGGGATCGTAAACGTCTGTATCAAACAGCCCATGGGAGGTACACCCATCGACCCCAATGGCGAGCAGATGGAAGATTTGCTGGCCTACCTGAAGGCCCTGGCTACCGACCCCAACAGAGTGATCCCGGAAAAACCAAAACCGCCTAAAAAACCGATGGCTAAAAGATCGCCCAGGAAATCGCGCCGAGCACCAGACGATGACATCATATCTGGCACTCAAGTTCCGCCTGGGGGGGGCAGCGGTTATAAGGAACTGGATTTACCAGACACCGAACAATAACTGCGGGGTTGTCAGATCAGTCGGCTAATGGCCGTGGGGAAAAGGGTTGTCGCCGTTACCAAGGGAACGCGATTGGCTAAGGGGCCGTTAATAAATAACCATTAAATTCATAACCGCTTAGATACGGCCCCTTATACCGTTTACAGCCTCTAAATGTGACAGTTGTTTTTGAACGACGGATTAGTTCGGTAAAATTCATTCCATCCAACTCGAAGGCAAAAGAAAACCCCTGGCTGGTATTAAGCAACCGGGGGTTTTCTTAACCGTCATCTCACCTAAAGCTCAACCGACCATGGCCTGCTCCACCGCCACCGCCACCGATACCGAAGCGCCAACCATGGGGTTGTTGCCCATGCCGATCAGCCCCATCATCTCGACGTGGGCCGGGACCGAGGAGGAACCGGCAAACTGGGCGTCGGAGTGCATCCGGCCCATGGTGTCTGTCATGCCGTAGGAGGCCGGACCGGCGCCCATGTTGTCCGGATGCAGGGTGCGGCCGGTGCCGCCGCCGGAGGCCACCGAGAAAAATTTATTCCCCGCCGCCAAGCGCTCCTTCTTGTAGGTGCCGACCACCGGATGCTGGAAGCGGGTGGGGTTGGTGGAGTTGCCGGTGATGGAGACATCGACCCCTTCCAGGTGCAGGATGGCGACGCCCTCGCGGACATCGTCGGCCCCGAAGCAACGCACCTTGCCGCGCTCCCCGGCAGAATAGGCCTTCTCGCGCACCACGGTCAACTCACCGGAAGCGTAATCAAAACTGGTCTGGACGTAGGTGAAGCCGTTGATTCTAGAGATGATCTGGGCGGCATCCTTGCCGAGACCATTTAAGATCACCCGCAGCGGCGCCTTTCGCACCCGATTAGCCGAACGGGCGATGCCGATGGCCCCCTCGGCGGCGGCGAAGGACTCGTGCCCGGCCACGAAGGCGAAACAGGCGGTGGTGTCAGTCAAGAGCATGGCGGCCAGGTTACCGTGGCCCAGGCCGACCTGCCTTTCTGCCGCCACCGAACCGGGGATACATAAGGCCTGCAACCCCTCACCCAGGGTGGCGGCAATCTCGGCCGCCACCTTCTGGCCTTTCTTGATGGCGATGGCCGCCCCCAGGGTATAGGCCCAGCAGGCGTTGTCGAAACAGATGGGCTGGATGGAACGGACCAGTTGCGCCACATCGACCTTGATCGCATCGCAGACCGCCTTGGCGTCGTCCAAAGACTTCATGCCATATTTTTCCAGGACCGGGGTGATTTGGTTGATCCGCCGGTCGTAACTTTCGAAGAGTGCCATGGGGTTTATCTCCAATGCTTGATATTCCTAGATAAACGTCATTGCGAGCGCAGCGAAGCAATCTGTACCGGGTGCCCCAGGGTGTAGATTGCTTCGTCGCAAAAGCGCTCCTCGCAATGACGATTTCGCTCATCACTTGCGATATTATCATTCGTGACGAGGATCAATTTTTTTCACCGCTTCGGCAAAGCGCCCGTAAGTGCCGGAGGCCTTGGCCAGCGCCTCGGCCGGTTCGACACCCTTCTTGATCTGGGCCATCATCACCCCGAGGTTGACGAAACTGTAGCCGATGATCTCATCGTCTGCATCCAGGGCCAGTTCCCGAACGTAACCCTCAGCCATCTCCATGTAGCGCGGCCCTTTGTGGCTGGTGCCGTACATGGTGCCGGTAACGCTGCGAAAGCCTTTCCCCAGATCCTCAAGCCCGGCACCGATGGGCAGGCCGCCTTCAGAAAAGGCGGTCTGGGTACGGCCGTAAACGAGCTGGAGGAAGATCTTCTTCATGGCGTCGTTGATGGCGTCGCAGACCAGGTCGGTATTCAAGGCCTCCAAAATGGTCTTGCCGGGCAGGATCTCGGCGGCCATGGCGGCGGAATGGGTCATGCCGGTACAGCCGACTGTTTCCACCAGGGCCTCGGCGATGATCCCTTCCTTAACATTCAGGGTCAATTTACAGGCGCCCTGATGCGGAGCGCAGGCACCAACCCCGTGACTCAAACCGCTGATATCGGTGACCTCCCGGGACTTCACCCAGCGCCCCTCCTGGGGAATCGGCGCCGGCCCGTGGTTTGGGCCCTGGGCCACCGGGCACATCCTGGCAACTTCTGACGAATAATCCATGGTTCACTCCGCTTCGGGTTGGTAAGCAAAAAAGCAACGAGCAAATGCTCAAAAGCAGTTAACTTCTGCGGTTCTGCGGTTCGACATTTTACTGTTCGGCGGTTCGTAGTTGTAACACTTCTGCGGTTCTACTGTTCAATATTCTGCGGTTCTGCTGTTCGTAGTTTTGCGGTTCAACGGTGCACAGTTACTCACGCGGTTCTGCGGTCCGATATTCTCCGGTTCTGCGGCTCGCGATCAGATCCGGAACAATCCAGCCACCCCTTCTCCCCACAGGCCGTCAACACCAGATCCGCCAGCCCCTTGATGAACAGGGGGTTGGCATTCAACGACTCGCTGCGCTCCAGGCGCATCCCCAGGGCACGGGCCTGGTCACGGTAGAGCATATCGATCTCGTACAGTGTCTCAACATGATCGGAAACAAAACTAATCGGCACCAGCAGGACATTACGGCAGCCCCATTCGGCCGCATCCTTCAACATGTCCGGGGTGGAAGGCTCCAACCATTCCACCGGCCCGCTGCGGCTCTGGAAACAGAGCACCCCCGGCTTGCCGGTCAGCAATTCCACCGCCCGCAGGGTCTTTTCGATCTCCTCCACATAGGGATCGCCATCCTCGATGAAGTCAACCGGCAGACTGTGGGCGCTATAGAGGAGACAAGCCTCCTCGCCGTCAAACTTGGCGAGACCGTCACGGATGGACTGGGCGAGGCACTCCACGTAGTCCCGCTGCTCCGGCCAGGAGTCGACGACGGCAATCTCGAAGCGCCCCGGCCAAGCAGCGGTGGCCGCAGCCAGCAGGTCGTCCACCGAGGAGCCGGTGGTGGCCACCGAATAGTGGGGATAGAGGGTCAGGGCGACGACCCGGCTGATACCGGCCTCCAGCATCTGCCCCAAGGCCTCCCGGGCGGTGGGCTGCCAGTAGCGCATGGCCATGGCCACCCGGAAATCACCCCGAGGGGCAAGCTCCTGGTGCAGGGCCTGCCCCTGTTCCCCGGTGATCCTGGTTAGGGGCGAACCGCCACCGATGAGCCGGTATGATTCGCGGCTGACCGGCGCCCGCTTCCTGGCGATCCGCCGGGCAATAAATTTCTGCAGGAAGGCGGCGGGACCCAGGCGTATGATCTTCCTGTCGGAAAAAAGATTATAGAGAAACGGCTCGACGTCGTCCAGGGTATTGGGGCCACCGAGATTAAGCAGCACCACCCCGACCTTTTCCCGCAGCGTTACAGTCCTGAGCATCAACCACGTCCTCCAGATATGCGCTAATAGCCCATGGCGATTTTATCCAGCTCACCTGCCGCCGCGTGTATGGAGCCAGCAAAGTCGCAGGTGGCCGGATCACGATCGATCAAACCGGCCAGATCGGCCGGCGCAAACCCCAGAGAGGAAAAGAGCCGCACCTCCACCAGCCACCAGCTCCGGCAATGCTCGCGAATGATGGCCTGCCGCGGCGGATCATTGCGGCCGTAGCGGTCGAGAATATAGTGCTGCCGTTCTTCCAGACTGACCACCTGGTCATGGGTGACCCGTTTATCGGCGTAGAAGACGATATCATACTCACCAAAGCTCCCGGCCGGGTTGTCCTGGAAATGGACATGGCCGCCGACGATCCCGGCCAGCTCGCCCAAATCATGGGCGAGACAGATCTCCCGCCCATAGGCGGCATGGTCGCGGTCGCTATTCAAACATGCGGTCTTGCCGATGTCGTGCAGCAGGGCCGCCGCCGTCACCAGGGGCAAGGAAAGGTCGTAGCCGAGGCCCCGCAACTCGTCGGCCAGCCGGGTGGCAACCCGGGCCACGATGAGTGAGTGATCCCGGATATTGGCGAGCATCCGATACTCCTCAATCAACCGGAAGCACTGGGCCACCGAGGGTATCATCCCCGCATTTCCCGGCTGATCTCGTGCACCAGTTTGACCAGTAATTTAGCCTTGGCCGGGTCGGCCTCGGGGACAATGCCATGGCCCAGATTGAAGATATGGCCGCGGGCGCCCTTGGCCTCCTCCAGCACCAACCGCACCCGGGCCGCCAGCTTATCTTCGGGCAGGAAGAGACAGAGCGGCTCCAGATTGCCCTGAATCGAACAGGTTTGGCCGACCTGGCGCACCACGTCATCCAGGCCGATCCGCCAGTCGAAGCCCAGGACATCGGCCCCGCAATGCTTGGTCTGGGGCAAGAGAGTAGCGCCGTGGTTGGCAAAATAGATCAGCGGGATATCAGTGACCTTCTTCAACTCGTCGATGATCCGCTTCACGTAAGGATAGGCGAAGTCGCGGAAGTCGCAGGGTGCCAGGACGCCGACCCAGGAGTCGAAGATTTGCAGGGCCTGGGCCCCAGCCACCACCTGGCCCTTGAGATAGGCGATGGTGCAGTCGGTGATCTTGTCCATGAGCTGGCCGTAAAGGGCCGGGTTCTCGTACATCATCCGCTTGGTTAAGAGATAGTTCTTGGAGGAGCCGCCCTCAATCAGGTAGGTGGCCAGGGTAAAGGGCGCCCCGGAAAAGCCGATCAGCGGCACCTTGTTGACCAGTTCCTTGCGCAAGATGCGGATAGTATCCATGACGTAGCCCAGATCACCCTCGGCATCGGGGATGCGCAGGGCGTCAACCGCCGCCTGGGTCCGGATCGGAGAGGGGAAGACCGGCCCGCGCTTCTCGTGGAATTCCAGGGGGCAACCCATCTTCTCCAGGGGCACCAGGATGTCGGAGAAGAGGATGGCGGCATCGACCCCGATGATGTCCACCGGCTGCAGGGTCACCTCGGCGGCCCGCTCCGGGTTCTTGCAGAGATCGAGGAAGCTGCCCTTGCTGCGGACGGTGTGATACTCGGGCAGATAACGCCCAGCCTGGCGCATGATCCAGATCGGGGTGTAGTCAGTTTTTTCGCCCTTGCAGGCCTTAAGGAATTCGGTGCGCATGGTGTCTCCCAGGGTGATGGAAATTGGCTATATCAGTATCGTTCCCATGCTCCAGCGTGGGAACGCACCACTTAGGACGCTCTGCGTCCGAGCTGGCGACGCTGGAGCGTCACCGGCTTCCGTTCCCACGCTGGAGCGTGGGAACGATGAACGTATACTATTCTTTTCTAAGCATCTTAAACGGCGTATGCCCGCAGAAGGGCTCCTCGTCCATGTAGTCACCGGTGACCGCGTAGGCCCGGGCCCGGCAGCCGCCGCAAACCCCAACGTACTCGCAGGCGCCGCAGCGCCCCTTGTAACTCTTGAAATCGCGCAGATCCTTGAAGAGCTGGGAGTTTTCCCAGATGTCCTTAAAGGACTGCTCCCGAACATTGCCAGCCGACTTGGGAAAATAGCTGCAGGGCAAAACATTGCCATCCACATCGATCAGACAGATCAACTGCCCGGCCAGACAGCCCTTGGAACCGCCGGTGGAAAATTGCAGGGTGCGGCGCTTATAGTCGTCGCCCTGTTCCTTAGACTGCTGCAGGACCACCCGGTAGTAGCTAGGGGCGCAGGTGGGCCGGATCAGCATCTCATCTTCCTGCTTCTCAATCTCGTAATGCCACTTGAGCAGATCCTCGTAATCCTCCTTGGAGATCAGCTCGTTCATGATCTCCTCGCCCCGGCCGGTGGGGACAATCATGAACATGTACCAGGCGGTGGCCCCCAGCTCCTTGGCCAGCTTGTAGAGTTTGGGAATCTCTTCCTGATTGCGCTTGGTGAAGGAGGAATTGATCAGGAACTTGATGCCCTTCTCCCGGAAGATCCGCATGGCGTTCAAGGTGCCGTCGAAGGCCCCGGGGACGTTCCTGAAATTGTCGTGAACCGCGGCGGTCGAACCGTCCAGACTCATGGAAACCATCTTGATCTCGGCCTCCTTGATCTTATCGGCGATCGCCTCGGTGACCAGGGTGCCGTTGGTGGCCAGACACATCCGTAAGCCCTTGCCCCCGCCGTATTTGGCGATATCGAAGATGTCGGGGCGCAGCAGGGGTTCGCCGCCGGAGAGCACCACCACCGGCGAGGCGTAGGAGGCGATGTCGTCCAGCACCCGTTTGGCCTCGTCGAAGGAGAAATCGGGATGACCCTTGGCCTCCAGTTCCGAGGAGGAACGGCAGTGCACACACTTCAGATTACAACGCCGGGTGGTCTCCCAGGCTATCCATTTCGCTTCGAAATCCATCGCGGTTCTCCTGCGAGAAAAGGGCAAAAAAAGGGTAGTTATTCAAGAGCATGGACTGGTCAATATAGACAATTATCACCTGGGAACAAAGTCCAAAATTGCCGGAGGGACAAAAAGGCCGAAGACCGAAGGTACAACAAAGACACCCCCTGCACCTTCAGCCTCCTCCTGGTATCTTCACAACTGCTTGGTCACCCTAATGGTCGTAAGACCAAGGGCTGCACCGGTGGGAGCGACCGCCCGGTCGCGAAGCGAAAGTCCGAGGCTGGCGAACCAACTGGGGTGCATTTATCTCCTTGGGAATTCGCGGTCAGGCGACCGCTCCCACGGTTCTAGTGGCTAAGCATGCAGTTGCAGTAACTGAATGGGAGCGACCATCCTTCAGCCTGTTCTTACAAATACGTAGCCGCCGCCCCCGCCAGGGTGCTGCGCTCGCTCTTCAGCAAGGTGATATGGCCGTGCAGGGCCAGTTCGCGCATCCGTTCCACCGTGTAACTCAGGCCGTTACTGCTGGAATCGAGGTAGGGATTGTCGATCTGGTAGGGGTCGCCGGTTAACACCACCTTAGTACCCTCACCGGCCCGGCTGACGATGGTCTTGACCTCGTGGGGCGTCAGGTTCTGGGCCTCGTCAACAATCACATACTGGTGGGGAATGGAACGACCGCGGATGTACGTCAGGGCCTCCAATTCGATAACATTGTCATGCATCAGCTTTTCCACCTTCTGCTTGACCGTCTGATCCCCGACCTCGCCCGCCCTGCGCCCGGAGGGCCCGAGCAGGAAGGTCAGGTTGTCGAAGATCGGCTGCATCCAGTGGGCCAGCTTCTCATCCTTGTCGCCGGGCAGGAAACCGATATCCTTGCCCATGGGAATAATCGGCCGGGAGACCAGGATCCGGTCATAGCGCCGTAAATTGATGGTGGCCTCCAGGGCGGCAGCCAGGGCCAGCAGGGTTTTACCGGTGCCAGCCTGGCCGACCATGGTCACCAGCAAGATCTCCGGGTCAAGGAGCAGCTCCAGGGCCATGCGCTGCTCCTTGTTACGGGGCTTGAGACCGTAGGCCTCGTTATAGTCAGGCAGGAGCGGCACCAGATGACCGTCAGCCTTGCTGCGGGCGATAGCGGAGTGCTTCTCGTCCCCCTCGTCGAGCAGCAGAACAAACTCGTTCGGCGAGGTGGCGCAACTGACGATCTGCAACTCCTTTTCCTTGTAGAACCGGTTAATCTCCTCCCCGGTAACCTTAATCTCGCAATGCCCGGAAAAAAGCTCGTCGAAGTTTACCTTCTGCTTTTCGAAATCCTGCACCTCGATCCCCAGGGAGTCGGCCTTGAGCCGAGCATTGATGTCCTTGGAGACGAAGATCACCGTTTTGCCCTGCTTGGCCAGGGTGTATGCCACCCCGAGGATCCGGTTATCGGGTTTGTGCATATCGAGACCGTGGTCGACCAAATCCTTTTCATGGTAGATCATCAGGGTGCCGCCGTTATCCATCTTCGCCCCAGAGCTGAGATGGCCACTCTCCCGCAGGTGATCCAGACTGCGGATCACCTGCCGGGCATTCCGGGCCAACTCGTTATTGAGGGACTTGAAGGTGTCGAGCTCCTCAATGACCGACATAGGCAGGACCACCACGTTATCGGCAAAAGAATTGATGGAATCGGCGTTGTGCAAGAGGACATTGGTGTCCAGCACGAAATACTTTGGCATGGCTTCTCCCTTTTGGGTGACTGGCGCTTTGACTTGGCTTTAAGGGCGCTCCATCGGCTGCGCCCAGCCGCAAATTAGTAGCAGACCAGCTTTACGGCAAGCAAAAAGACCGCCGTTCGGCCTGCCCCGACCATAAAGCCGGGAAAAATTCGTCGACGCCGATTTTCACCTGCATTTTTTGCCGCTTTGCTATAGATTATGGCCATGAAAATCGCCCTGATCCAAACCAACCCCCATATCGGTAACTTCCGGGCCAACTGCGACAAGATCGCCAGCGCCGCCGAGCAGGCCAGGGAAACCGGCTGCGATCTTGCCATCTTTCCAGAACTGGCGATCAGCGGCTATCCGCCCCAAGATCTGCTGGAGCGCCCGTCCTTCATTTCCGACCACGAAAGGAACCTCCAGGAACTGATTGCCCGGGTGCAAGGCATCGGGGTAATGGTCGGCGCCATCACCAGACACACCGCCAAGACCGGCAAGTCCCTGCACAATAGCTGTGTACTCTTTGAAAACGGCGCCATCCTGGCCACAGCCCACAAGCAACTACTGCCTTCCTACGATGTCTTCGACGAAACCCGCTATTTCGAACCGGGCGAGTCCGGGGAACCGGTCCATTACAAAGGCTTGCACCTGGTAATGACCATCTGCGAGGACATCTGGAATGATAAAGACATTGTCGGCCGCCAGCGTTATTCCCTCGACCCGCTGGCCAGTCTCCTGTCCGGCCCGACCGGCGATGTCGACCTGCTGATCAACATCGCCGCCTCGCCCTTCCGAATCGGCAAGGCCAACATCAAGCACCATATCCTCAAAAACATCTGCACCAAATACGACCTGCCGGTCCTTTATATCAATCAGGTGGGCGGCCAGGATTCATTGCTCTTCGACGGCCGCAGCCTGGCCATGGACCGCCACGGCAAGACGGCGGCAGTGGCCGATGGTTTCCGGGAAAAGATGCTGGTAGTCGACACCAACACCCTCAACCAAGGGGTGGAAGGGGAACAATCCTTCCCCCCTGACGACGAACTCCCCGCCGTTTACGAGGCCCTGGTCATGGGCACCCGCGACTACGTCACCAAATGCGGCTTTAAGTCGGTCGTGATCGGCCTTTCGGGCGGCATCGACTCAGCCCTCACCGCCGCCATTGCCTGCGAAGCCCTGGGGCCGGAAAACGTTTCCGGAGTTTCCCTGCCCTCGCCCTACAGCTCGCAGGAGAGCATCGACGATGCCAGGCATCTGGCAAAAAATCTGGGGATCAAGCTGGAGGTTATCCCCATCACCTTCACCTTCCAAGCCCATCTCAAGACCCTGATGCCCATTTTCGGTGAGGAAGTGGAACTGGGGATCACCGAGCAGAATATCCAGGCGCGGATTCGCGGCAATATCTTGATGGCCCTTTCCAACTATCGCGGCGACATGCTGCTCTCGACCGGCAATAAATCCGAGATGGCGGTGGGCTACTGCACCCTTTACGGCGACATGAGTGGCGGCCTGGCAGTCATCGCCGATGTCCCCAAGATGATGGTCTACACCCTGGCCCATCTCGTCAACCGCAATGACGAACTCATCCCTCTGCGAACCTTAAAAAAGGCGCCCAGCGCCGAACTGGCCCCGGACCAAAAGGACCAGGATGATCTCCCTCCCTATGAGATCCTGGACCAGATTCTCCGATTCTGGCTGGAGGAAAACCTGAGCGGTGCGGAGATCATCGCCCTGGGCTTCGAGCCCGCCGTGGTCTATGACGTCATCCGCCGGATTCAGGCTAATGAGTATAAACGCAAGCAGGCTCCCCTGGGCCTGAAAGTGACCAGCAAGGCCTTCGGCTACGGTCGGCGCTATCCCAACGCTGAGGGCTACCGGGAGGGAGGTTGATGTCCTCCCGCCTCACCCTGCTCCTGTTGCTTCTGGTGGTCTTCGGCCTTTTTATCCGTGAAAACCTTACCCCCCGCCCCGGCCAGCTCTACCAGCTCACCGATGGCCGCATCGACATGTGTCTTGCCTGCCACCGGCAGGAGCGCTTGGACGCGGCCCATGACACCAAGACCCTGGGCTGTGCAGTCTGTCACCTGGGTGATCCCCTGGCAGTCAGCAAAGCCAAAGCCCACAACGGCATGATCAAAAATCCCGGCGATCTTAAGGTAGTTGGCCGCACCTGCGGTCTGGAAGGCTGCCATGCCATCGACGTCCCCAAACTCAAAAACGCCCTGATGGCCACCAACCGCGGCATCCTGGCCACCATGCGCTACTACTGGGGCGAGGCCCCGGACCAAAAGAGCGACCTTTCAGTGGAAACCCTGGTGACCACCGGCCAGAACTCCCTGGCCCTGGACTACTACCGCAAGCTCTGCGGCAGCTGCCATCTCTGGAAACAGAAAAACGATCTCAAGGGCGGCCCCGCCTACTACAACGAAAAAGGCGGCGGCTGCACGGCCTGCCACGCCGTCAAAGGGACGGCCGCCGCAGGCGAAGACCCGGCCAAGGTCCACCCACTGATCAGCAAAAAGGTGCCCAGCGAGAACTGTGTCCGTTGCCACAACCGCAGTGGCCGCATCGGCCTTTCCTACCAAGGGCTCTATGAGTCGGAAGGCTACGGCGCCCCGCTCAAGGACGGCAAGCGGGGCGGCAAAAAGCTAGCCGACGGACGCTTCGTCCTGGAATTGGCTGATGACATCCACCATGCCAAAGGCATGGCCTGCATCGATTGTCACACCAGGGAAGAGATTATGGGCGACGGCAACCGCTATGCCCATTACGAAGAACAGCTAGAGATCGGATGCGCCACCTGCCACCACGCCAGCCCCGGCACCACCCGCAAAAACCGGCGCTTGAATAACATCGTCAAGGAGGGCGGGGATTACCTTCTGGTCGCAAAATTGGACGGCAAAAAACACCCGCTCCACCTACCCCGGCCCGGGGCTTGCGACTATCCCGGCCACCGGCGGCTGAGCTGCGAATCCTGCCACTCCGGCTGGGCCCCCCAGTGCTTCGGCTGTCACGTCAAACTCGACCGGCGCGAGACCCATCTCGACAAACTGACCTTAAAAGAAACCGCGGGCTGGTGGGAGGAAGGGCGCTCATGGATGCGCTACGAAAAACCAACTTTGGCGGTGTGGGGCAAGCAGGTGGTGATCGTCACCCCGGGCTGCCAAGATTTTGTCACCGTAGTCGGCGCCGACGGCAAACCGGAAAAGCAGTTCAACTCTCTGACCATGGCCGCGCTGAACCCGCACACCACGCAAAAGCAGAGCCGCACCTGCCAGGACTGTCACGCCTCCCCAAAGACCGTGGGACTAGGCGAGGGGACGCTCTGGCGCGAGCAGGGTGAGTGGCGCTTTCTTCCCCAAGTTCAAGGCCTGGAGACTGCCGTTGGCCCTACCCCAGCATTGGACGCCTATGTGGATCTCCGCGGCAACCCATTGCAGAAAAGCGCCCGCGCCGATCTGCGGCCTTTTAACCAAGAGGAACTACAAAGAATTCTGCGGATCGGAACCTGCCTGGCATGCCACCGTGACCTTACCGATCCGGCCTGGCGCAATTATCGCACCAGCACCAAGTGTCAAGTATACCGGGAATAATCAGCGCCTTAGCAGATCCCGCAGCCCAGCAAAATTTTTCGGCTTTTCGCTTGACAAGCATCTTCGCCGTTGTGCTAAGCTTCGGCCAGAGATAAAAAATCCCCCCCTGGATATTTTATCTCCCCCTCCTTGCCGGACCGGCCATCATCGGTTTTCCCCTCCTCGGTGTTGGCCGGTTCCCTTTTTCTTTTACAGGCGCCGCCATTATTCAATACGAATGACCGGGTCCACTCCGACTACCGTGCCAGGGCCAGAGCTAAAACGGCCAGCAGTTCTTCCATCCGGTAGGGCTTGGCCACCCGGCCGCAAAAACCGTACTCCGCAAAATTCGCCAAAACCTGGTCGTTGGAGTATCCGCTGGAGACTATCGCGCTTACCGAAGAATCGAGTTCCCTTATCCTGCTCATGGCCTCCAATCCCCCCATCCCGCCGGGAATAGTCAAATCAATGATCAGGCAGTCAAACCTTTCTCCTCGATCCAAGGCATTGCTGTACTCCCGGATCGCCTCTCGCCCGTCATCGACGGCCACGGTCCGGTGACCTTCCTGCCGCAGAAGTTCGCTCAGCAACTCCCGAATCTCCGGGTCGTCGTCCATAATCAAGATTCTGCTCCCGCTGAGAACGGGACCCACCGCAACCTCTTCAACCGCCTCACTCGCCAGGGTAGAAACTCCAAACTCCTGCCCCTGCAGGGCCGGCAGATATATGGTAAAAACCGTCCCTTCCCCCACTCGGGAATCGGCCACCAGGAAACCACCGTGTCTGGTGATTATGGAATGGGCCGTGGCCAGCCCCAATCCGGAGCCCGTTGGCTTGGTAGTAAAGTATGGGTCAAAGATCATCGGCAGATGCCCCGCATCGATCCCAACCCCAGTATCGGCAACCGTGATTCTGACGTATTCTCCCGGCCTTACCGCCCCTTCCTCATCCTCACGAACCTTACAGTTCTGCAAGCCAACTGCCAAGGTGCCGCCCAGCGGCATGGCCTGATCGGCATTAATGGCAAGGTTACCGAAAACCTGATGCATCTGATTACTGTCCACCTCCACCACCCAGAGCCCCTCTTCGGCCAGGAAGGACGCCGCGACATTCGAGCCACGCAGGTTAAATTCCACCGCGTCCCGGACCAAGTCGGCAATGGAGATGACATTCTTGAGCGGCGCCCCGCCCTTGGCAAAGGTCAGGAGCTGGCTGGTCAGTTCCCGGGCGCGCAAAATCGCCTTTTCCGTGGCATCGAGCCGCTCCAGAAGCCGTTCTTTGTTGTCCACCGACAGTCGGGACAGGGCCAGACTGTTCATTACTGCAGTCAGGATGTTGTTAAAATCATGCGCAATCCCCCCCGCCAAAACCCCAACTGACTCCAATTTCTGGACCCTAGCCATCTCCACTTCAGTGCGCAGTTTATCGGTGATGTCCTGAAAGACCAGCACCGCCCCAACCACCTCTTGCCGCCGGTCATAGATAGGGGAAGCACTGTAACTTACCCGGCGCTCCCAACCATCACGAGCCACCAGTACCGCCTGCCGACCTATTTCTTCCTCATGCTCAAGCCGCAATACCTGGGCCACCGGATTAATGTTCTGCCGCCGGTTACCCGCATCGGACAGGTGTAATACCTCGGCGACCGCGCGACCCGCAGCATATTGCTGGGACCAGCCAGTCAAACTTTGGGCGGTGGCATTGATCAAGACCACCCGTCCCCGGACATCAGTGGTAATCACCCCGTCAGCGATGCTCTTCAGGGTGACCAATAAGCGCTCCTTCTCCCAGGCCAAGGCCTCCTCGATGAGCTTCAATTCGGAAACATCCTGAAAACTCTCGACAATCCCGGCAATACGTCCTTCCTCATCCAGGTAAGGCCGGGCTGTGACCATGAATACGGTCTCGGAACCATCACCGTTTACCTTCTTGGACTCACAGATGACTTCACGGGCGCCAGCCATGATCTGGGTAAAGGGACATTTCTGGGTCTTACAGGTGGAACCGGGCCGAGATTCATAGCATTTCTGGACCACGCCGACAGCGGGCCGACCGAAGATCTGCCAGTAAACCGGGTTGGCGATGGTGATCTCCCGCTGGATATTGGTGATACAGATGGGGATGGAGTTATTGAAGACGTTTTCTAGCTGGATCTTAGATTGATGCAATTCCTGGGTGACCGCCTCCCGCTCGCGGACCTCCTGAGCCAACTCCCGATTCCGTTCTCGTAGCTGGGCGTTGACCATCTCAGTCTCACCCTGCATGGAATTCATTCGCAGGACGGTATACCCTGAAAGCTTGACGAACAGGAAAACAAAGATCGCCCCTCCGGCCAGGATCAAACCAACCAGCAGTTCCAGGGGGAAATTCAGCCCTCCGGCGAGGAGAAAGATGAAGGCCATGTAGCCCAAGTCAAAACCGACCATGAAGATGGTCATCAGCAGCCAACGGCCACGGAGCTCCAGCGGGACGTCGCGGTTCAGCCTTACGCCACCGGCAATGGCGGCGCTCAACAGGGCGATGCCGAAAAAGACCATGCTGATAGCGCTGGTGGTAATCAGGGTCATGGATTAGCCAAGGTTAATGTTTCCGCAAAACCGCTAATGAGGATGGGAAAACCTCATGGAATCAAGCGCAACCGCTGTAAAGGTAGCGTTTGATTTTGTGGGTTGCGGTCTTAATGAATGGCTCCTGCCGCTCAACGATTTTACTGATCTGGGAATACTGGGGTAGCTGGCTGTTGACGGTGCGCTGGATCTCGCGGAGAATTGCTGAAATATGGCGAAACTTGTCGGATTCACTCTGTCCTTTGGTCTCCAGATCGAGATACTCGTAATCCGGGTAAACCGTGGCGATCAGCCGGTCCTCGCTGCCGGTGACCAGGGATTCGGCCACGTAAATTGAGCTATTGAGCTTTTCCTCAATGGCCTCCGGATAGATGTTTTCTCCGTGGGAAAGAACAATCACACTCTTGGTGCGCCCGGTAATAAACAGATTATTCTGCTGGTCGAAGTGCCCCAGATCGCCGGTGGCCACCCAGCCATCACCATCAAGGGTGACGGCGGTGGCCTCGGGGTTATGAAAATAACCCTGCATGGCATTGGCCCCCCGGGCCATGATCTCGCCCACACCGGTGACCGGGTCTGGTTCGGCGATCCGCACCGAGACCCGGGGCACCGGCTTGCCGCATGAGCCCAGGGCAATGGTCGGGTCTCCGAAAGGCCCCCCCGCCACCAACGGTGAACATTCGGTGAGGCCATAACCGACGATGTAGGGAAAACCGGACTCGTGCAAGAATTTCTCTACTTCGATATTGAGGGCAGCGCCGCCGATGGCCATCAATTGCAATTTCCCACCAAAAAACTGCATGAGTTTGCTGGCGATTTTAACCAGAATCCTTCGGCGCAGCGGGGGAAACTTCAACAGCAGCGGCAAAAACCGACCGGTACTGAGGGCAGGCAGTACCCGCTTTTTATAGATCTTCTCCATGATCATCGGCACCACACACATCACCGTCGGCCGCTCCACGGCGCAAATCTTGTGCAGCACCGTCGGGGTGGGTCGCTGACCGCAGTAGACCACCCGCGCCCCCTGGCGGATAGGGAGAAGAAAGCCGACGGTAAATTCGTAGGTGTGCGAAATTGGCAACACCGAAACAAAAGTCCAGTCGGGGGTGATATTCACCAGACCGCTGGCCGAATGGACGTTGGCACAGAGATTGCCGTGGCTAAGCATTACTGCCTTGGAATGGCCGGAGGTCCCGGAGGTATAAATGATACTGGCCAGGTCTTGGCTATCTGGCGGCGTGGCCGGGTGTTCCTTTCTGGAGGTATCCGCCGCCAGAAAATCACTAAAGGTGATCGTTTCACAGATTTCCCGGTGGCCACGATAATCATCCAGGGTCACCACCTTGCCGAGACTGCAGACAGCCAGCTCACCGATCTTCTCAATCTGTTTCTCGGTGGTGAAGAGCAAGCGCACTCCGGCATCCGGCAGGATATGAAGGATATCCGATTCGGGAAAGTCCGGGAGAATCGGCACCACCACCACCCCTATCCGAACCGCGCCAAGGTAGGCCATACACCACTGGGGAGAATTCTCCGCAAGAATTGCCACCCGGTCACCCGTGCTTAATCCCCAGGCACTGAGTTTGGCGGCAACCCGCAGTATATTGCCGCGCAATTCCTGATACGTAAGGGGATCCTGGAAGGCCAGACTCAAGGCGGGACGATCGGCAAACTTTTCACAACTGGCGTCAAGCAGGGCGTTTATGGTTCGAGCAGGCTGGGAACTCTGCGGCATGTGATTCTCCTGAGCGAAATCGGCGGTCATGTCATTACTGACCAAGAGAGCTCACACATATTACTTGATTCCGTTGGCAAATCAACAGGGCAGAGTAAAGACTGAAGGCCGAAGGGGAAGGGAAAAATACAAAGGACTAACAGGATCCTCTTTCCTTCAGCCTTCACCCTTCAGCCTTCAGCCTTTCACATTGACGTAAAATCAATTATGCTGGGGCCGAAATTTCGCCACCCAAGAACCGCTCCCGGAGAAAGAAAATGCTGCTTAAACCACTGGCCACTGCCTCTGCGGAAGGCCGCCAACGCCTGGTCGAGCTCACCGACCGCATCCACGACAACGACACCTCCTGCCGACAGGACGTGGCCGAGATCATCGCCGAGGTGCGGCGGCGGGGTGACGCCGCCTTACTGGAATACACCCGCAAATTCGACTCCCCCGACTTCAACCTCGATCAGTTACGAGTCAGCGAGGCAGAAATCCAGGCGGCCTTCGGGCAAGTCGATTCTGAACTGATTGCCACCCTGGATCTGGCCATCCGCCGCATCACCACCTTTCATGAACATGAGAAAGAAGACTCCTGGACCATCACCGGCGACCACGGGATTGTCACCGGTCGCCTGGTCCGCCCGGTGGACTCGGCCGGACTTTACGTCCCCGGCGGCCAGGGCGGCCAAACCCCGCTGGTGTCTTCGGTATTGATGAACGGCATCCCGGCGGGGATCGCCGGGGTAGCCAGAAGGGTAATGGTGACCCCGCCGGACAAGAATGGCCAGATCAATCCGGCTTTGTTGGTCGCTGCTGCCAAAATCGGCATCACTGAAATATATAAGGTGGGCAGCGCCTGGGCCATAGCCTCACTGGCCTACGGCACCGAGACAATCAAACGGGTTGACGTCATCGTCGGCCCGGGCAATCGGTATGTGGCCGAGGCCAAACAACAGGTGACCGGGCGGGTGCGGATCGATATGGTGGCAGGCCCCAGCGAGGTGCTGATCGTCGCCGATGCCACCGCCAACCCGGCTTACGCGGCCGCCGACATGCTGGCCCAGGCCGAGCACGACCCCCAGGCCCTGGCCATGCTGGTCACCACCAGCCCGGAAATCGCCAACCGGGTAATTACCGAACTGGAGCGGCAACTGCCGCTGCTGAGCAGGGAGGCCATCGCCCGCAGATCACTGGTTGAACGGGGCACCATTTTCTTGGCCGAAAACGAGGCGGAGATGGTGGAGATCGCCAATCTTCTGGCCGCCGAACACCTGGAACTGATGGTGGCTGCCCCCTTTGCCATGGTCAAGGAGATCCGCCACGCCGGGGCCATCTTCCTCGGCAACCACGTGCCGGAATCCACCGGTGATTATCTGGCCGGTCCCAACCACGTCCTGCCGACCATGGGCACCGCCCGCTTTTCCTCGGCCCTGGGGGTGGAGACCTTCATCAAGAAATCGAGCCTCATTTCCTACCCGCGCGAGGCCCTGCTGGCCGACAGCGCGCATATCCAAAGGCTGGCCAATCTGGAAGGGCTCACTGCCCACGCCCGTTCGGCGGCAATCCGCACCGATGGCGATTCTTAAGGAACTTCAGACTGGGGTTAACGGGTTGGGATTGTCCCTTTCCCAGCCCCAGCTCGATCAGCTAGCCGCCTATTTCCAGGAACTGAAGAAGTGGAACCAGCGCTTCAACCTGGTGGCCCAGGCCGACGATCGGCAACTGGTGGAAACCCACTTTCTCGACTCCCTCACCCTGCTGCCCCTGCTCGACCCCTGCCCACCTCCGGGCCTGGTGGACGTGGGCAGCGGCGCCGGGTTTCCCGGGCTGGTGCTTAAAATCGCCCGGCCAGATCTTTTGGTCACCCTGGTGGAACCCAGGCAAAAGCGCACCGCCTTTCTGCGTCAGGTAGTCCGGAGCTTGGGATTGCAAGACATTCAGGTGCGGGAAGCCCGCCTGGAAAAAGACGCCTCGGAATTTGCCGCCTGGCGAGGAACCATTCCCCTCTTTACCAGCCGAGCCTTTACCGCCATTGGCGAATTTCTTGACCTCTGCACCCCCTTCGCCACCCCCGGGGGACGCGTCATCTGCATGAAGGGCCGCAAGGCTGAGGAGGAACTGGCCGAGTGGCGCGAAAAATTCCCAGGTAGCCCATTTTCCCTTACCAATACGCGGTCAACCACCCTGCCCTTCTCCGGAACCCCTCGAAAGCTTCTGGTCTTTACCAGACAGGACGTGCGCTGAAATCCGAATCCTCCTGCCCACTGCGAAAAAAAAGGCCGCCCCAAGGGGCGGCCTTTCGTTACTTCTAGCAAATGAAATCTTAGTGATGGGCTTCTTCCAAGAGTGAAACCTTACCGGTGGTCAGGTCGTACTTGGCGGCAACCACCTTCACCAAACCGGTGTCGAGTCCCTCGCGCACGATCTCGCTGTTGTTTTCGATATTCTCAACAACGTTCTTGATGTTGGTGACGATGCAGGTCTCAACACCAGCGGAATAGGACTCCTCAACGGCAGGAGCGATGTCCTTGAGCAAGGAACCGATATTGCCTTCCATGGCGGCCTCAGGAACAATACCGGTTGCCGGGTCGGCGGCACCGTAGGTGGCCTTTACCGCGCCACAGGCGGAGTGGCCGAGAACCATGATCAGGCGGGTGCCCAGATGCTCAACGGCGTATTCGATGGAACCCAATTCATGGGGGGCGACGATATTGCCGGCAACCCGGATAATGAAGACTTCGCCCAGACCTTTATCGAACAGGATCTCGGGGGAAACGCGGGAATCGGAACAGGTAACGATGATTGCTTCCGGGTTCTGACCGGCGGCCAGGGCCACCCGGTTCTTCACACTGGAATTCTTGTTCAGGGTGCTGACATCGCCGCTCTTGGCGAAACCCTTGTTCCCGTCCATCAGGTCGGACAGGGCCACATTGGGGTCCATACCGGTGCCCATGGTGGCGAATGCTGCGGGGGCGGCAAACAGACTGGTGGCCAACATCGCACTTACAATCAACTTCTTCATCCCTTTACTCCTCTCTCCTGTTGTTATATTGTCCCGACGGAAGGCCGGGGCGCCAAGCAGCGAAGCATAAACTAAGGTAGAAAAACAGAACCTATCGCCCCCACGATTTGTTCCACATCGAAACAGCCAAGCAAACTCAGTCAAATGACTGGCTTTTTTACAATTTCAGTTTTCACCTGTCAACAGCAAATATATACAGTCACAAAATCCAACAAATTAGAAATCATTATCAGTTAAACACCCCCTTCCCCAGGAAAGTACCCCACAAATCTAGGAGCGGTTGACCGTGAAGGATCTTCGATGCAGAACAGCTTCCACTCGGAGCCACTTCGGTTGCGGAGTTGTTTCATTTCAAAGCTTCAGGATGGACTGATGGTCGGGGTAAAAAAACGGCCGCTCAATTCCTCTAACCCCAGATTTTGGAGCAATTCCTGCAACCGTTCGCGCGGCCTCCGGCGTGGCAGATCCTTGTATTTGGCGATGATTAGTTCGTTTTTCATCGAGTGCTCCCAGCCCACCAGCTCGGTGACGTTGACCTGATAGCCGTGGGCCTCAAGTTGTAGGCAGCGCAGGACATTAGTGACCATACTGCCAAATTCGCGGGTGTGGAGTGGATGCCGCCAGAGTTCCACCAGACTGCTCCGGGCCAATACCCGGCCCTTGTTTTTCCGGAGCAGAGCCGCAACTTCGGCCTGGCAACAGGGAACCACCACAATAAAACGCGCCTGTTTTTGCAGGCCAAAATGGATTGCATCGTCGGTGGCGGTATCACAGGCATGGAGCGCAGTCACCACATCTACCCTGGCCGGTATGGCCTCGGCAGACATGGCGGCAGCAACCGATAGATTCAGGAATGACATACCGGGAAAATTTAACCTGGCCGCCAGGGCCTGGGATTTAACCACCAGCTCATCCCGGGTTTCAACCCCGACGATCCGGGGGCCGTTGGCCAGACTCTTAAAAAACAGGTCGTAGAGAATAAATCCGAGGTACGATTTACCCGCGCCATGGTCAACCAGGGTAATATCGGCATGCTCCTCCTGGACCGCCTGTAATAGCGGCTCGATGAACTGATAGAGGTGATAGACCTGTTTGAGTTTACGTCGGCTGTCCTGATTGAGCTTGCCATCGCGGGTAAGGATGTGCAACTCCTGCAGCAGCTCAATTGATTGACCGGGGCGTATTTCGTTTTTTTCCTGCATCATTCCTCAAGGAGAAGTCCCAGATTATGTTTTCTCTCACTCACCAATAAGCAACTTGGATCCCACACACCTGTCCTGCTGTCCTTATTGCGACACATTTTACTGACCGCACCTTGCCAAAGTAACGAGAAAGAACACCTTCGACGGAATCCGCAAAAGAAATCCCCTGGTGATATTATTCCCTTCGCCCCGGCAAGGCCAAGGCCTGCTGCAGATTCTCCCGGGCCTCCTTCAGACCCGGGTCAATCTGGAGCGCCGACCGCAAGGCGGCTATGGCTTCCTGCGTTTTGCCCCTGGCTAAGTCGACCAGGCCGAGGCCGTTATAAGCCTGGGCAAAATTAGGGTCAAGCTGGATAATCTTGGCAAATTCCTGTTCGGCGGCGTCATATTGTTTCTGCTGGTAAAAGACCAAGGCCAGGTTCATCCGGATTTCCAGACGAGCGGGATTCAAAGCCAGAGCCTGGCGCAGATAGTCGGTGGCCCCGGAGAAATCACCCTGCTCGGCCTTAATGATGCCGAGATCGATATAGGCGCCCGGATTATTGGGCTGGAGCTTTAGCGCTGCTGAATAATGACCGATGGCCTCATCTCTTCTACCCATCAGCCACAACAGCTTGGCCAGATTTCCCTGCGCCGCGTAATCTCTGGGATGCAGGGCCTCGGCCTTGGTCAGGTAGCCATACGCCTCCGGATAATGCCCCGCTTCCCGCGCCTGCACCCCTAGCTGACTCAAGGCCACCAGATTAGTCTGGTCCTCGCCGAGGGTGTAAGAGAAGAGGGTAGAAGTATTACGCCAACGCCCGACCTGCTGAAAGCTCAGCACCATCAGCAGGCCAAGGACCAGCCCGGTCGCCAGCCCCACCTGCGGCCCCGTCAATCGCCTGCGCGCCGCTAGATCTGCAGCGCCCCAAACGACCATGATAAATATCCCGATCAGCGGGACATAGGTATAGCGATCGGCCAGGGCAAATCCCGAGCCCTGCTGAATCAGGCCGATTACCGGTAACAAGGTGATTAAAAACCAAAACCACCCCAGAAGCAGATAAGGAAACCTTTCCCGAAAACGATAACAGCACCAGGAAATTACCGCCAAGACCAGAGTCGATCCGATCACCTGCCAGAGTGGCAGAGGTATCCGGTAGGGATAATAGGGAATCAGACCCACCGGCAGAACAGCCATATAAAGATAGCGGACATAGGCAATCAGGGCATTCCCGCACCGGAAAGCCCAAGGATAATCAATACTGCTGCCCAGTGCTCCCTCACCCCCCTCGGCAATCATCGTAAGGACACCACTTCCCAGGGCAATCAAGAGCAAAGGGACTTTTTCCAGCAACACCGGGGAAGGCCTCCGAATGAGCCGGAACAAATCACCCCGGCCCAGTGGCAGCCGCCCCAAGGGCCAGAAATCGCAAAGCAGTAGCACCAGCGGCAAGGTAACCGGGGTAGCCTTCACCAATAACCCGGTGTTGAAACAAAAGACCAGCAATACGTAGCCCCAGCGGCTGGGCTTGTTCACCCAGGCCAGGTAGGCCAGCATAGTTACCAGCCACCAGAAGGTGCTCAAGACATCCCGCCGTTCGGCGACCCAGGCGACAGATTCCACATGCAAGGGATGGAGGGCAAACAGGGCAGCCGCCAGCCCGCTTCGCCAGGTTAGACCGGTAAGCCGATTCAACAGAAGGAAGAGGAGCAGGGTGTTGGCCAGATGGTAGCCAACATTGACCAGATGGTGCCCACCGGCCCAGAGACCGAAAAGTTGACAATCCAGGAGATGGGTCAGCCAGTTGACCGGCATCCACCCACCCCCCTGGAGGGTGGTGAAAGCCCAGTGAACCCCGGCAAAAGTCAGACCTTGTTGGACAGCCAGGTTTTCAGTGACGTAAACATTGTCGTCGTAAGTGGTAAATTCGAAATTACCGGTCTGACCATAAACGGCAATAATTGCCGTCACCAGCCCCAGACAGATCAGGAGAAGTCGAGACTTCTCCGAAAAATGCCGCTGTTTATGCCGCAAAATCATCACCAACCAGATGTATATTTTGTCTTATGCCCACACCTTTTTAACCTAGCGGCGAAATTCACTATCCTATGCCAGGCGGCAGGCCTATACCCTCCGAATTGCGCCAAAATACTCCAAACGAGATTATTAATCCCAATATTTTCCTGGGATTGGCATATTCAAGCATCTTGGCCTCAACTATAGCTGCCTTGACGTCCCTTGACCCTCCACTGGTTTTGCAAAACCGACTGGCGCTTTTGCCTTGACACCGGTCATGACGGCCCGTAAAGTCGTGGATTACTAAAATTCCGGTCTTCCCCGGCCACCACGCGGCACGCCAGACCTTTCCCATGGCCGTACCGGCCCGTTTACCACTATTCTTGCAGGAGATACCTTCATGCGAAGCGACTTGATAAAAAAAGGCCTGGAACGGGCACCGCACCGTTCACTGCTCAAAGCCATCGGCTATACCGACGAGGAGATCCGCCGCCCCTTGATCGGCATCGGCCACGCCCACAACGAGATCATCCCCGGCCACATCCATCTTGATCGGATCTTAGAGGCAGTGAAGACCGGCGTCCGCATGGCCGGTGGCACCCCCATCGCCTTCGGGACCATTGGGGTCTGCGATGGCATCGCCATGAACCACTCGGGCATGAAGTACTCCCTGGCCAGCCGCGAGATCATCGCCGACTCCATGGAAATCATGGCCATGGCCCACCCCTTCGACGCCCTGGTGATGATTCCCAACTGCGACAAGGTCACCCCGGGGATGCTGATGGCCATGTTGCGGGTCAACATCCCCGCCTTGATGGTCAGCGGCGGCCCCATGCTCACCGGCCGTTTCCAGGGCCGCGAGGTCAACTTGATCAGCGTTTTTGAGGGCGTTGGCCGGGTTAAAGCCAAGACCATGAGCGAGGAAGAATTGGGCGAACTGGAAGATGCCGCCTGCCCCGGTTGCGGCTCCTGCGCCGGGATGTTCACCGCCAACTCCATGAACTGTCTGGCCGAGGCCATTGGTCTGGCCCTGCCCGGCAACGGCACCATCCCGGCGGTGGCCGCCGCCCGCATCCGCCTGGCCAAGCACGCCGGTATGGCGATCATGAATCTACTGGAGAAAAATATCCGCCCCCGCGACATCGCCACCCTGGCCGCCTTCGAAAACGCCATGGCCGTGGACATGGCCCTGGGTTGCTCCACCAATACCGTCTTGCACGTGCCAGCCATCGCCCGGGAGGCCGGGATTGAACTCTCCTTGGAGATGTTCAACGCCGTCAGCCGCAAGACCCCGCACATCTGTAGCCTGATCCCCGGCGGTTCCCACAGCTTGCAGCAGTTGGACGAGGCGGGCGGCGTTCCGGCGGTGATGAAGGAATTGACCAACACCAGCGACGGCCTGAATTTGGAGGTAATGACCGCCACCGGCCTGACCCTGGGAGAAAACCTAAGCAAGGCACGGATCCGCGACCGAGAGGTCATCAGGGAAGTTGCCAATCCCTATCACCAGGAAGGCGGCATCGCCATCCTTTACGGCAATCTGGCCCCGGATGGCGCGGTGGTCAAACAGTCGGCGGTGGCCCCGGAGATGATGGTGCACCGTGGCCCGGCCCGGGTTTACAACTCCGAGGAGGAGGCCCAGAAGGCCATCCTCGGCGACGAGATCCGCCCCGGCGACGTGGTGGTCATCCGCTACTGCGGCCCCAAGGGCGGCCCCGGCATGCCGGAGATGCTCTCGCCGACCTCGGCCATCGTCGGCATGGGGCTGGGCGGCAGTGTCGCCTTGCTTACCGACGGCCGTTTCAGCGGCGGCACCCAGGGCGCCTGCCTAGGCCACATCTCCCCGGAGGCTGCCGAGGGTGGCCCCATCGGCTTGGTTATGGAAGGCGACCAGATTGCCATCGACATCCCGGCCCGCATTATCACCCTGGAGGTTGCCGAAGCCGAATTGGCCCGCCGCCGGACGGAATGGACCGCGCCGCCACCCAAGATCACCACTGGTTACGTGGCCCGTTACGCCAAAATGGTCAGTTCCGGCGCCACCGGCGCCGTCCTGAAGGATTGACCCGGCCGAGTCCATTGCAGCGGACCCACCGAAACTTGCCCGAGTCAGCCTCGCCATATTGCCCGACCCGTCGGCCCGGCTCCGGGACCTTCAGCCTATGCACGGCGTTTGTCCTGGCCGGTTTGGTCCTGGCCGGTCCAGGCCTGGCCGGTGAGACCAAAGCCCCACCTTGGTCAATCACCGCCGACCGGATCACCTCCCTGCGCCCCACCCAAGAGATTTCCGCAGATGGAAAGGTCGTTTTGGAAGGACCAGGGGCGGACGGCCGCGGCCCCATGACCATCAAAGCCGACACCCTGGAGTACCAACAGACCGATAGGATACTGGAGGCCCGGGGCCACGTTTCAATCCAGGAAGAAGGCAGCGGACTGGTAAAGGCCGAAAGTCTCCATCTAAATCTGGACAGCCGCCTGGGACGCCTGGACTACACCACCATCTCCCTGGCCGACCAGGAACTGAACTTCACCGGTCGTTTGGCCGAGAAAACCGGCCCCGACAGCTACCATTTTGAGCGAGGGGTCATTACCTCCTGCCCGAGTGATAACAACCGGACACCGTCCTGGGCGATACACTGCGTCGATGCCCGCGTCACCCTTGACGGCATGGCCATTTTGAAACACGCCTCTCTCAGGATCAAAGGCGTCCCCCTGCTCTATACCCCTTTTTTCATGGTCCCGGCCAAGACCACCAGGCAGAGCGGTTTTCTCTTTCCCGAATACTCGCAGTCCAACCGGGATGGGCTCGGCTTCATCGCCCCGCTGTTCGTAAACCTTTCCCCCAGCACCGACCTGACTATCAATATCGGTCACTACAGCAAGCGCGGCCCCCTGCTCGGCCTGGAGGTTCGTCACCTCAATGCGGCCGATTCACTGTTCACTGTCCAGGCGGATTATCTGCATGATCGCACCAGCGATTCCGGCCCGGCCGGCAGCGATAACGATTACCGGCACGACGGCTTTCTGCGTGACACCCATGACCGTTATTGGTTGCGTGGCAAAGCCGATCACTACTTTAACACCAGATTGGCCCTACGATTAGACGTTGATACGGTTTCCGACCGGGACTACATCCACGAATACCGCGGCTCCCTGGCCGGTTTCGAACAAAACAATCGCGGATTCCTGCAAAGTTTCAATCGGGGACTTTCCGAGGCTAGCTTAGAGTATCGTGAATCCACCCTGCAATTGGCAGGAAGAAGCGATTTTACCAGCGCCGGGGCGGAAATCACCTATGTTGACGCCCCCGGCCCCCACCCCTCTGACACCGCCCCCCTGCAGACCCTGCCCCGTCTGACCGCCCATAGCCGCCTACCCCTGTGGGAGATGCCGTTCTCCTTTGCCTGGGATTCCGAATATCTTTACTACACTCGCAACAGGGGACTAGGCTATCAACGTCTGGACCTATTTCCCCGCCTGGTTGCCCCATTGCCCCTAGGCCGCTATTTAGAGGGAACGGTCATCAGCGGTGTCCGGGAAACCGCTTACCGGATCGACACCTCCGGCAATCAGGCCGCCGAAGGCTGGCACGGACCGGATACCCCCCAGCGCACCGCCGGTACTTTCGATGCCAACCTCGCGACTATCCTGAGCCGCGAATACCAACCCGGGATTTTTCACCTCAGCCAGTTCAGCCATCTCATCCGGCCCAACCTGGGGTACCGTTACATTGCCCCCGGCGGCCAACAGGATTTGCCTACCCTTGACGGTACTGACCGTATACCTGAGTCCAACCAGATCTACTGGCAGCTCAACAACTATTTTCTGGTCGCGGCGCATGAAACTGGCGCCCGGGCTTTCGCCAATCAAATCGGCCATTTCAAAATCAGCCAGAGCTTCGATCTCCACGAAAACCGCCGAGAGATGAACAGTTCCACCGACCAGCGCCGCTCCTTTTCCGACATGGCTCTTGACCTGGAACTGTCACCACTGCCGGTTGCCTATCTGCGCTACGAAACGACCCTTAACATGTATGGCGACGGCGTCACCGCCTACCAATTGCAGGGACGCTACCGCAGAAGCGAACGAGACTACTTGTCGTTAGACTACAACTATCTCCGTGACAAGGCCCATGATCTCTCTCTCAGCCTCCAATTGGGCATCGGCCAGAGGTTGACGGCCCGTTACGCCACCTCCCTGTCGCTCCTGGAAAAGCATAAAACCGGCGAGTCGGCAACTCTGCTGTATTCTCCACAGTGCTGGTCCATGGAACTTACCGCCAACCAGGATTCCAATGACCGTCGGGTGTTACTGGTTTTCTCACTGACCGGCATCGGCAAGGCCCTGGAAATAGACCAGAGCGGTCTGTAACAAGGTAATTTTATGCACAACCGTTTCTACGATGTATTTAACGGCGACGCCGACGGACTCTGCGCCCTGCACCAGCTCCGGTTGGTGGAACCACGCCCCGGCGCAGAACTGATCACCGGCGTTAAACGGGACATCAACCTTCTTTCCCGGCTACAGGAACTCGGTGTAACCGGAGCGGAAATTACCGTGCTGGACATCTCCCTTGACGCCAATCGTGCAGCCTTGCTAAGCCTTCTGGGCGCCAACCATATCCGCTATATCGACCACCACTACGCCGGTGCCCTCCCAGATTCGGCCAACCTGGAGGCACACATCCACCCCGAACCAGAACTCTGCACCTCCCTGATTGTCGACCGGCTGCTGGCGGGGCGCCACCGTCTTTGGGCGGTGGTGGGTGCCTTCGGCGACAACCTCCATGACGCAGCAGGACGGGCCGCCGAACCTCTCGCACTAGACGCCACCGAAATGGCGGGGCTGCAGGATTTGGGTGAACTCCTGAACTACAACGGATACGGCAAGACCACCTCAGACCTTTATTTTCATCCGGCAATCCTGTATAGTGCCATGCTCCCATTTACCGACCCCCGCGATTTCCTGGCCGCTTCGCCGATCTTGGCCAGGTTACGCGACGGCTATCAAGATGATTTTGCTCTCGCCCGGGCCTACCGACCAATCAAGGAATCCGCAGCTTTCATGGTATATCGGTTTCCTGATCTGCCCTGGTGCCGCCGCATCGCCGGGGTTTACCTTAACGAGCGAGCGCGGGTAGACCGGCAAAGGGCACAGGCTCTCTTGGTGGATAATGACGACGGGACAATACTTGTAAGCCTCCGGGCGCCACTGAATAGCCGGACCGGGGCCGATACCATTTGCCGCACATTTCCCACCGGAGGGGGGCGCCCAGCAGCGGCTGGGATCAATGCCTTGCCAGAAGAAATGTTACCTAAATTTTTGAAAGCCCTCGACACGACCTACACCACGACCTACTTATAACTCATGACACCATCACCCCGAAACATCGCCGCACTGGTCATCGTCTTGCTCTTCTGGGCACTATGGCCGCAGCAGTCCAATGCCGAAACGGTCACTGAGGATCAGGTCAAGCCAGCGCCCCTGGCGGCTGACCTGGTGACCGACGGGCAACCAATTTCGCTGGACTCGGAACGCTACCGGATGTTGTTTGGGGAATTGCACAGCAAATATGGCTTCAACAAGGACGAATTAGAAAAAACCTTTGCCGGGATCACCATCCAAAAACGCGTTCTGGAGCTGATGGATAAGCAGTGGGAAAGCCGCCCCTGGTATGAATATTACCCGCGTTTCATTACCACCAGAAACATTTTGGAAGGACGCAAACAACTGCACCGTTACCAGGAACTGCTGGACAAGATCGAGAAGGAGTTGGGGGTAGAAAGGGAAATCATTGTCGCCATCTGGGGCATTGAGAGCCGCTTCGGCCAGAACAAGGGCGACTTCAACCTGTTCCGGACCCTGAACACCATGTTTGATGCCTACCCACGCCGCAGCGAATTCTACCGCACGCAATTGATTGATTTACTCTTGCTGTGCCGGGACAATAACGTGGACCCTCGGGCCATCACCGGGTCATACGGCGGGGCCTTCGGCCAGACCCAGTTCATCCCCTCCAGTTTTCAGGAATATGCGGTGGATTTTGACCACGATGGCCATCGCGATGTCTGGAGTTCCGTCCCCGATGTCTTGGCCAGCATCGCCAATTACCTGCATCGCTACGGCTGGAAATTCGGGGCCCCGATTTATGTCGATATCGGCACCGAACTCCACGAAACCAAGCTGGTAGAGATTTTCAAGCTGGGCCGCAAGGGGCTGGTGGGCTGGCAGGAGGTGGCAAACAGCCAGAAGATCGAGCTCGCCCCGCCTCCCGGCAACAAGGAGCTGACCATTGTGGGCCTGGAACAACGCGAAGGCGGCATGCGTTATCTGGCCGGTTATCCCAACCTCCAGGCCATCACCAAGTGGAACAATTCCAACCGCTACGCGGTGGCGGTGGCCCAGCTCGCCGAACAGTTCAAGGAGTAGCCGGACGCCTTAGTGTTTCCACGAAGTGCGCGGTTCACGAGCTTTCAAGTATCCGCCGCACGAGATTGCCGTCGGCCAGGCCGCTGTAATTGGCCATGATCGGTTTCATCGCCTGCATTTTGTTGGGAAAATCAGCAAAGTTAATATTTGCCTCTACCCAGACACGAATCTCCTCCTCGCTGGGCGCTTTGGGCATGTATCCCTCCAGGACGTCAAGATACGCCGACTCCGTGACCCCGCTTCTGGCCATGGTTTCGGTTTCCGACTTAATCAATTTGCGGATCACGGCCAGCACCTCCTGGTCCGATAGTATTTTGACCCCCTGGCGCTGGAATTCCCCGATCAATACCCGCAACGCTGACATCCGGGCTTCATCCCGGGCCAGCATGGATTTTTTCAAATCTTCCTTAATCTTTTCCTGCATGCCCATGCCCGCACCTCAGTATGATATCTTTGTTCCAGCCATATTATGGTTGCCACTAACGATGTTCGGCAACATTCCCCACCTGCCGACAAACCGTCGAATGGTCATATATGGCATAATAACCTGGAAAAATCCAAAAAAATGGGGCCACGAAAAATCCGCGGCCCCAACAAACTCCGGAAATTGTCAATAATCAGAACATGACTGTCGTTTCTCGTCGCTGCTCTGGAACTACCCGGGGATCGACCGGCGCCAGGCTCAGACGAAGCCACTCGATGGCGGCAGAACGGGCATAGAACACCTTGGCGTTTTCCTGATATAACTCATGAATACCCGCTGCCACCGTGGAAATCGAGCTATAGACCAGGATCGCAAACCCACCGAGATTGACAAGTCCGGCAAGAGCCTGCATCGATTCGTGGGTGTGGGAATACCTGTTGATCCGGTTGCTGAGAATACCATAGCGCCCCTGGCCATACCTCTCGGTCAGACCGGCAACCACCAAATCAATACGGTGCCGGTCCAGTTCCACCCCTTCAAAAATGGTGGCCTCAATAATGTTCGTTTCTATCTCGCGAAAACTTCCGAATGGCAACATATCCAGCAGCATTTTACACCCCCCTCTTTCCTGTCATTCTAAAGGATGTACAAATCAGGTCAATAAGGGGAAGGTGTAATTTATGGCGGGTTTTCCCGCATCAGGGCATATTTTTCAAGGGGCTGCCGGAGAAATTTCAACAACCGAAACATGCGGCTATGGACCCAAAGCCTTACCAGCCCCGCATCTGTTGCTGGGAAACAAATCCCCTGCAAGAAATCACCAGGATTATCCGCGGAGTGAGGTTTTATTCAACTTATAAACAAAGGCCAATACTTCCGCCACCGCCTGATACATTTCGGCAGGAATTTCCGAACCCAGCGGCACTTTGGCCAACAATTCAAGCAAACCTGCGTCCCGGGTTACCGGCACCCCTGCCGCCTCAGCCACTTCAAGAATCCGGGCCGCCACCAGCCCTTGACCGCTGGCCACTACCCGCGGCGCGTCTTCTTTGCCACGGTCATAACGAAGCGCCACGGCTTTTGACAAGATCGGATCTTCACTCATCTCCTAGACCCTCTCATCGACGACACCCTCACCACCTAGAAGACGCGCTAAAACCATGGCCGGTTCCTGCGCCCCCAGAGAAAAAGCAACACCTTCCAAAGGCAAAGAGGTGACAAAACCCCTTAGCTCATCCTGTGAACCTGACAACAAACGAACCTGTTCCTTGTTCGCACATTGAAAGCGGAGATAAAGACCAGGATGCTCCCAGAGAAAATCTATTTGCATTGTCCCTAGCTGCGGGAGTTGCAGATGAACGGTGACTCTCCAGGAACGAGCTGCCTCCCCTGCTGCATTCTGCTGATCCCCTCCATCCCCTCGCTCCGCCAGGATAAATCCTTGCTCGACCCAGGGCAGCACCAAAGGCCAGAATTCGACTGATTGCTGAGACTGCTTCAGTCTAACTAGTTGCCAGAGTTCAAAAAGACCCGAAAACTGGTCTATTTTTTCACCACTGGATTCACTGCCCTTGCTTGCCTGCCTCGTCTCCTCAAGGAGTTTTTTCAGGACAGCCGCAATTCCAGCAGTATCCCCGGCAGCAAGCCTGGCTTCGTAATCTATCCCAAGAGAGGCAAGCATCTCAGCAAGAGCACCTGTGCCCCCCCCCCCATCGGTCAGCGCGCCCTGCAGGGCCAGGAAACGCTCCCAGGCCACTCGAATATCAGGCGATGACTCAGATCCAGCCGCAGAAGCAGCCAGACCCTCAAAAGACCATGGAACCTCCAACAGGTGGAGATTTTGTCTAATCCTCTCCCCCAATGGATCAGTCAATATCTGAAATTCTAAACGCGGAGAAACTTTATTGACCAGAAGCGTCAAACCCAAACCGGTCCGGAGAGGGATTTCCGTTTCCGCCAAATAACTCTGACGACCGATGTTTAAACGTATCCGTTCGTCACCACCTTCAGTGACAGTAGCCCGCACTACCTGATCGACGCGTAGCTGCTGCTCCTGACTCTCCCGGGGGGTATACCCGGCCTGCTGCACTGGTAGGGGTTGGATATTGGGCTGAATCGGGGTTATGGTTGTCATGGCCGCCTTTTCGACAGAATCGGCTTGATTCTTTACCCGCTTCGATACCTCGGGACGTTACACGCAATACAGTGGTGAATGAGGAAGGCTGGAGATGAAAATTGTGCAGAAGACCTGCGCAGAGCCGCTCAGCTTACCCAGAGGTCAAGAACTTTTACCCGGTGGCGAATCTGGTTGCGCTGCTCGGTAAGACAAAATTTGATAATTTTTTCCTGCTCGTCCCGAACAATCTCGGCAAAATCTATCGACACGGATTCAAGTTGCTGGCCTTCAATGGCATTAATGCGAACGATCCGGCCAACGCAATTAACCACCCCGAACCCTCCCCCTAGCTGCAATTCAAGGCCAATCATATCAATGTGCCTCAGGAACTGTGCGGTCTCAAACCGTAGGCCCACTGCACTCAAGTTCACCCTTTTCCGCTCCGGCTTCGTGGGGGCGAGTCCAGTGCTTTCCAATGGCCAGTACCTAAAGACAACATCCGCATCAATCCTGAAATACCGCCGCCGCTGGGGATAGGTCCGTACGTCAAGGATGGCCAATTGCAGATCCCGCCCCCCCAAGACTTTTTCGATTCGCGCATCAATGTGGAACAGTTCGTCATATCCGGTGCAAAAACAAAACACCTTGCCCTGTGAATCAAAAGCCGCAGTCGAAAACGTTTCTTCAGGAAAATGCGCCAAAAGGAGATTTGGTTCTTTGATCATCAACTGGCAGGGTAACTGGGGCGCCTGGGGATGAAGGTCAGCAAACTTCATCTGCGCCGCACGAAAGGAAGTAAAAAATCGACTGACTTGTCCGTTGACCACGTAACCGCCCGAAACATTATGATTAGTCTTTGGCCGACACCCTGGTCGGAGGAACGAGAACATAAATCAATTTAGGAACCTAAATCAATATTCCCCGTCTTTCAATATAAAACACCCTACAACCACCGACCTCGCGTGAAATTGCGCCCTTCGGGAATGGCTGGATTATCTCGCGCTTACTTCGGGACAACTTGTTTCTGAAGAACCGGGTGTGATACAAATTAAGTAACCACTGATGAGATTCGACTTCTTAAGAATCGGCATACCGGCTTGTCCCGCCCCATTCGGACAAGCCGAGTAATTTTGTGGCAAGCCAGAACCGTTATGATTCAAGGCCCATTGAAAAGCCGACACCAAGAAAATCATTGAGGCAACCCATTGGCTAAAGATTTATGGGCCGATGGTCGATAGGCGGTTTCAGGATATGTCAACTTGTCGATCCGACAACAAGGATGTTGTCGGCGCCAGGCAGGAAGGTTGCGGCAGAATCCTATTAACCACTGCCAGGGAGGGACGCCGAATGTATGATGCTGAATAAACAACGTTTTCACAGTCGGAAAACTTCAGAAAAAAACAACGAGGAGGTCTTATGAGCAAACATAAACCAATTAGTAAAAAGCCGGAGGCAACCTGGTGGTTGCTTCTGGCAACCGGGCTATTGGCAATTCTTTTTGCCCCGGCATCCGAGGCGGCCAATTTCACTACACCACCGACAAATATTGGCGGCTTGGCCGAACCCACCCAGGTGGTGACTGGCCTATTCGACAGTGACGCGAATCTGGACCTGGCCTTTGTCAACCTCACCGACAACAAAGTACGGCTTCGCCAGGGCGGCGGCGACGGCAGCTTTTCCGCACCCTGGGCCGATCTGAACGTCACCACCGGTGGCGGCGATGGGCCGTATTCGCTGGCTGCCGGTGATTTCGATCATGATGGCAACCTGGATCTTGCCGTGGCAAACGTTTTCAGCGACAACGTCTCCGTCTTTCTCGGCAAGGGCGACGGCACCTTTTACGCTGCCACGGTTTACGATGTGGGTGTCAACCCCACCTCGATTGTGGCCGGAGACTTCAACGAAGACACCTATGACGACCTTGCGGTCACCAATTACGGCCAAAACAAGGTTTCAATTCTTCTCTATAATAATACAAACAAAGCCTTCGACGCCCCGGTGGAATACAACACCGGCATAGGCCCCTGGTGTGTCCGCACTGCCAAGTTAAAAACCACACATCTCGATCTCCTCGTCGCCAATTACAGTGACGGAACTGTTTCGGTCCTTCTCGGCAATGGTAGCGGAGTTTTCACTCTCCAAACACCGGATGTCACCGTCGGAGCTGGACCCACCTCGATAGCCATCGGCAAATTCAACGCCGGCAATGTTCTTGATATCGCCACCACCAACTTCGCCGATGACACGGTTTCAATACTTCTTGGCAACGGTTCTGGCGGATTCACGGAGGCATCAGGGTCCCCCATTGCGGTCGGCTTCGAGCCCATATCTGCCGCCGCAGGTGATTTCAACGGCACAACGGCATTAGGCGGCGACACCAAACTTGATCTTGTGGTAGCCAACCGCGGCGACGACTCCATCTCGTTTTTGCGCGGCCATGGTGACGGCACCTTCACTCTGGCTGATACCACCTATGACCTCGCCGTGGGCGCAGGTCCCTCCTCCATTGTCTCCGCCGACCTGAACGGTGATTCATTACTCGATCTGGCCGTCGCCAACCGTTTCGCCGACACCGGTTCCGTTTTTCTCGCTAAGAACGAAGACGACCCACCCGTGGGCACTATTTCTATAACCGGCGGTGCCTATGTCACCACGACCAGCGTTAATCTTGCCATAACCGCCACCGAAGAAAGCGGCGGACTAATCCAGATGTGTATCAACGACACCCCTGACTGCCCCGACTCAGCACCATCTGACTGGCAGGACCTGGGCTCCCCGATAACCTGGACTGTCCCCACCGGCGACGGGGTCAAGACCGTCTACGTTCAATTCAAGGATGCCCGAGGCAACCTTTCGCCCTGGTACAGCGACAGCATCATCCTCGATACGGGCACCGTCGGCAAAAACATCATCATCAACGATGATGCAGATTACACCAATTCGATCAACGTCACCCTGACCCTGGGGGCAGCCAGCTCGCTCGACACGATACAGCTCTGCAACACTTCGGATTGTTCTGACACTGCCGATGACAAAACCATAACAAGACCTTATTCAAGCACCCTGTCTTGGACATTACTTGCCGGCGATGGCCCCAAGACCGTCTATGTCAAATTCCATAACGCCCGCTATGGAGACTCCACCTCGTTCTCCAAGGACACCATCACTCTTGACGCGACGGCGCCGACCGGGGGCAGCATCCTGATCGACAATGGCAACTCCATCGCCTCTTCAACCGCTGTAACCCTGAGTCTTGCTGCCACCGACAATTACGCCGGGACCATCCAGATGTGCATCAACAACACCGGACTCAATACCCAGCAAGATCCTTGCAGCAACTGGGAGAACTTCACTGCGACCAAGTCGTGGACCCTCAGTGGCTCCGGCGGTACCACCAAGACAGTCTATGTCTGGTTCAAGGACGCCCGGGGCAACACGTCCAGCCGCTATTCGGACACCATCGACCTTATCGACCCAAGCGTCAAGCCGACAGGTTCCATCGTCATTAACAACGGGTACCTATCCACCGACGTGCCGGACGTCGTTCTTACCCTGAGCAATTCCTCCGACGCGGTGGAAATGTGCCTGAGCGAGAGCAACAGTTCCCCTTGCACCCACTGGATCCCGACCCGTTCAACCATGAACTGGACCCTCGCCTCCGCCACCAGCGGCATCAAGACCGTCTACGCCTGGTTCAGGAATGCGAACGGCACGCCATCCATCGAGTATTCTGACAGCATCATCATTGACCTGACAAAGCCCGACATCGGGACGATTTTCATCAACAAGGTCAATGGCCAATCAGCCGCCTCCACCAATAACCCGAACGTCACCCTGAGCCTCTTCTCCAGCGACCTGTACACGGCGGTGACAGAGATGTGCATCAGCAACACCACCACCTGCACCGACTGGATCTTATACGCCACCAGCGCCCCCTGGACAATCCCCAGCGGTTATGGCGACAAGTACGTCTATGTCAGGTACAAGGACGCTCAGGGCAACATCAGCGACCCTGATTCACAAAGCGGTTTACCCGCCAATGCCTTTATCCTGCTTGACGATCAGGCCCCTGACACCGGGGCAATGACCATCAACACTGGGGATTCCACAACCGCCAGCCCCGAGGTTTCCCTCGCCTCGATCTCCGCCCACGATGACACCACCGTCGCCAAGATGTGCATCAGCAACAATGCCTTCTGCGACGAGGGCAGCGGCTGGGTCGATTACGCCGCTTCCTACGCGGGCGGGGTGACAACGCTCATCGAAGGGAACAAACTGGTGGTCGGCCAGATATACAAAATCGCCGGTCAACATACTTTGATCTTCACCACCTGCGGCGCCACCGACAATTCAGCTAACACCCCATTTGTCGCAACCAGCGCCTGCACCCTTGGCTCCGGTGACTCCGTCAACAAAGCCGCAAGCCTTGGCAATGGCAACAGCCTGGTCACTGGGACCAGATACAAGATCACCGCCCGTGCCACCTTGAACTTCGCCACCTGTGGTGCCTCCGACAACACTGTCGGCAGGTTTTTCACTGCCAACGCAACCCCCTGCACCTTGGGCGCCGGCGACTCTGTCATCGGTGGAGATGCCATCAAGAGCACCTGGACCCTGCCCGCTGCGGATGGCAAGGCCCTGGCAACCGGGGAAAAACTGGTCTCGGGCAAATCGTATGCCATCATCGCCCAACAGACCTTGAGCTTCACCAACTATGGTGCCGGCTTCAACACAGCCGACACAATCTTCACTGCCTCCCAGGCCGTAGCCCTTGGCACCGGCGACCGGGTCAGTCGAGTTACCGACCTGGTCGAAGGGGCCACCCTGGTGACAGGCAACCGCTACAAGATCACTTCAGCCACCCATACGCTGGACTTCGCCACCTGTGGCGCCGCTGACAACAACCAGAACACCATCTTTACCGCCAACGCCACCCCGTGCATCCTGGGCGCCAATGATACCGTCAAAGGCTGGTCCCTGGCCACCCCCGGCGACGGCCTGAAGAACGTCTACATCTTCTTCAAGGACAGTTACGGTAATTTCAATACCACTCCGGCCGCCAGCGATTCCATTACCCTGGACACCACTGCGCCGGTTCCGGGCACATTCACCATCAATGGCGGGGATACCGCCACCGGCTCCAACTCGGTCACCCTGGCTATTTCGGCCACGGACGCCAACATGACTGGTCTGAAAATGTGCATCAGCAACACGGCAACCATCACCCCTGCGACGTGCGCCGAGGGCAACGGATGGATTGGTTACGAAACCAGCAGAACCAACTATGTATTGACTGCAGGCGACGGGATTAAGACCGTCCGGATCTGGTTCAAGGACGCCGTTGGCAACATCACGGCCACCCCCACTGCGGCGACCATAACAGTAAAGACAACCGATCCCACCGGTTCGGTGGTCATCAACAGCGGCGCAGCCAGCGCAACCAGTGCAACGGTTACCCTTACCCTTACCTCTTCAGCCAACGCCCTCGGTGATTTGATGTGCATCAGCAACACCAACACCTGCAGCGGCACAGCCCCGTCCAACTGGCTGGCGTTTGCCCCAATAGTCAATAACTGGGCACTGTCAGCGGGCGAAGGTACTAAGACCGTCTACGTCTGGTACAAGGACAGTCTTAACAACGTGAACACCACGCCGTACTCGGACACGATCCTACTGGATACCATCGCCCCAGTGGGCGCTCTGGGAATCAACGTCTCCACCCCCGTGACCAGCGGGAACCCTACCCTTGGCCGGTATTACAAGATCACCAAGAATGCCGCTAACACCCCACTGGACTTCACCACCTGCGGCGCCGCCAACAGCACTATTGGCACGATATTCCTTGCCAAAACCGCCTGCACCCTTGCCTCCGGCGATGAGGTGTTTCCTTATGCGGATAACAGCACGACCCTGGCAACCGGCGATCCGATCGACATCGGCAAGACCTATATGATCACCGGCCATACCAACCTGAACTTCACCTCCTGCGGCGCTCTCGACAGCAACGTCAACACCATATTTACCGCCACCGCCGCCTGTACCCTTGGTGCGAGCGACTCCGTGAAGGTGATCTACGGCCCGTTCACCAAAACCACAGCGGTAACTCTGACACTTTCCACCACGGAGACGAACCCGGCCACCACCACGAAGATGTGCGTCTCCAACACCCTGCCGACCCAGCAGGCCCCCTGCACCCCGTTCGCGGCCTATGCGGCAACCAAGACCTGGACCCTGCCAGCAGGGAACAACTTGAAGACCGTCTATGCCGTCCTGCAGGATGCCAACGGCAATACCACGACAGTCAATGATAGCATCACCCTGGACACGACCGTGCCGACCAACTCCGTGCTGACTGCCACCAATGGTCCTTCTGGCGATGCAGCGGCGGGCATCGGCCTGAGTTGGCCCGACACCACGGAAGCAAACCTCAAGGAATACATCCTGGTGACGCCCACTGCCTTCCCGCAAACTGCCGCGCCTGTTAGTTGTGCCACTGCCACAGGGACAACCGTCCTCTACCACGGTGAGCTCAAGGCCTTCACCCATAAGAATGTCGCTGCGGGGAACCACTACTACCGGCTCTGCGCTGTCGATCAGGCTGGCAATATGTCCACCGGCACCATCGCCACCGGCATAGCCCTGGCCGAAGTCGTTCCGCCTGCCTCGACCTCGGTTAAAATCAACAACAGCACAACCTCGGCCAGTTATACCAAGACCACGGCTGTAACCCTCTATCTCAGCGCGACGGATACTACCCCGGCAATTTCGGCGTGCGTCAGCAACACCAACACCTGTACCGCTTTCACCGCCTTGTCCACCACGAGTCCCGCGACCAATGTCGCGAGGGCCTGGACATTGCCGGCCGGCAGCGGCATCAAGACCGTCAACGTCTGGTTCAAGGACAGCCTGGGCAACGTGAGTGCATCCCCCGTCCAGACCAGCATCCTTCTCGACCCTGACCTGCCGACCACTGGCACCCTGACCGCCACCGGCGGCCCTAGCAAAATCGACCTGAGTTGGAGCAACTTCAGCGACTCGGTTGCGAAAACCTCCGGCGCCCTGGTCATCGGCCAGACCTATAAAATCAATACCCGTAAAACGCTCAACTTCACCACCTGCAATGCTGCTGCGGACAGCAACGTCGGGACGATCTTTACCGTCACCAACGCCTGCACTTTGGGGGTTGGCGATTCCGTCTACACCCTGCAAACCAGTGGCAATCTCGTCAAAGGCCAGTCGTACCAGATCACCCAGCATGCCTCCGCTCTGGACTTTGTAAATGACTGCGGGGCCGGCAACAGCACCGTCGGCACCATCTTCACCGCCACCTCCGCCTGCACATTGGGGACAGGGGATTCAGTCAACCCGGTGGGCAGCGGTATCGCCACCTACAATCTCTATTCCGGCACGACGGCCCCAAGTACATGTAACACGACGGCTGCCACCATCTACACCGGCACAAACACTTCATTCAGCGATGGCAGCGTATCGGACGGCACCACCAAGTATTACCGTATCTGCGCCACTGATGCGGCCGGCAACCTTGCCACCGGTGTCACCGCCAGCGACAAGGCCAGGGCTGAGAGTGTTGCACCGACCGCCACATCCGTGTCCATCAATGGCGGGGCAGCCTACACCAAGACCCCGACCGTGACCCTGACGATACACGCCACCGACAACACTGTGGTTGACCAAGCCAGCATGCAGATGTGCGTCAGCAACACCAACGCTGCCTGCACAGCCTTTGTCGCCTTCGCCACGACCAAGACCTGGACCTTGCCCAGTGTGTCCGGCGACCAGACCGTCTACGTCACCTTCCGCGACAAGTGGGGCAATACCACAACCGGGAATGACATCGCACATGCCGCCATCAGGCTGGACAACGTCATCCCAACCAACGGCACAGTCCAACTCACGAATGTCACTACCCAGAACGATCTGACCTGGACCCCCTTTGACGACGCCGCGCCGGGCAGCGGCCCCATCAGCTACAGGCTGGTCTACGGCACAACCGGGACGCCTGCCTCCTGCGCTGCCGGATTGACACTCTATACAGGTACCGACACCATGTATTCCCATATCGACCTGGTTGCCGGCACCACGTATTATTACCGTATCTGCGCCATTGACGGGGCCGGCAACATGTCCACCGGCGCCACAGCATCGGCACGGTATATCCCGGAAACCGACCCGCCCGTCAACGTTTCCTTTACGATCAACGGCGGCAGTACTTATACTAGTTCGCTGACCGCCACCTTGAACCTGGCTGCCACCGACGTAAGCGGCGTGACCCAGATGTGCGTGAGCAACACGGCAACCACAGCAGCAACCTGCACCCCATGGGTGGTCTATGCCACCAGCAAGACATGGACACTGGCCAGCGGCACGACGTCACCCAAGACGGTTCGAGTCTGGTACCGGGACACTTGGGGGAACACCACTCCCGACTCAGAGGTCATCACTGACTCAATCATCTACGACTCGGTAAGACCGGTTGATGGGACAGTCACCGCTACCCGCGGCACCAACCAGGTGGCCTTGAACTGGTCCGGATTCGCGGATGCCTTGAGCGGGGTGGCCAGCTACAAAGTCGTCTCGGCCACCAGCGCGGCCCCATCGAGTTGCAACACCGGCACAGTGGTGTATACCGGGCCAGATTCAGTGACCACATTCACCAACCTGGGGCTGACCACTGGCATCACTTACTACTACCGCGTATGTGCCATCGATAACGCGGGACTGATGTCCGTGGGCGCGACTGCATCTGCAACCCCATAAAGAAGTAACTGACCGATAACCCTGTCCGGGGGAGATACCAGTCTGGTATCTCCCCCGCTTTGTTTCCACTCCGCCATCCACCCCACCAGAAACCTCTATGTGATTGCCTCGATGAAGATTGCAGATACAGACAAGTCTGCCAGTGACCATTCGACAAGCACAGGGCGACCGGAGTCAACTCTTTCAAAACGCCGGATACCCTGAGTATGTTGAAGGCACCCCAACTTCGTTTCAGTTCCATGTTTAACTTATTCAGCCCGGCAGCCAACCTGCGTATTGCTGAAGTTCAATAAACATCAGAAAAGAGCGCGCGGCAGGATTTGTCAGAGCCGGAAAGCGGTTGACTCATAAATGCCGCCACAATGCAGATACAGCACCAGCCACTGACGACGATTAACACTCTGGAAGGACAAGAGAACTTGGGATTAAGGCAGATGGGAGGAGAAAGGTATAACAATATCTGATTACCACTAATCTTCGGCCAATTCTTTGCTGACAGAAGGTTTGAAGCAGCAGCTTTTCGCCACAACTGATTGTGGAGTTGCTATATAATTGGGCCGTCCTTCTACAGGCCTGTCCTGAGCCTGTCGAAGGGCTCAGGATGAACGGTGTTACTGTTTCATGGATCAGTGCCTGAGGGATATCAAAGAGTAATTCCGATCATCCTGAGCCTGTCGAAGATACAAGGACGGCCCAAACAGGGTGTGTCTCTCCACACGAGTTCTATGCCAAAATAGGCAAATACAAGATGTTTATCGTTAGGTGTAAATATGGCTGAGAAGTAGTGGTAATCGGTTGTGGTAGAGGAAGTCTTGGTGAGCACTGACAAATCAATACGTTTCGCTCAACGCGTCGGCCCTGGCGACTGATTGCAGACGATAACCAGCTAAGGCCGTTTTTCCAGCCCGGATTTCGGACAATTCGGCCAATACCAGGGCCCGATTGGTCCTGGTACGATCAAGCAACATCCGGTTACGCTCGGCTACTTTTACCAATATCTCGCGGTACTCATGCAGCAGGGTCATTTGGCGACCAGATAGGTCGGTATCGGCCAGGGCATTTACAAGATTTTGGTCCGCCACATGGGCGGCGGCCATTTTCTCCTCCAGCCGCCCTTGCAAACGCTCATAGACCTTACCGTCTGCGACGCTGCCAGAATCATCCAATTCCTGGTAAGCCAGCAGCAACTCCCGGTAACAGGCCATGGCGCCAGAGATCACGTCGTCGAGAGCACTCATGACGATCTCACAACGAGGCTGACCGGTTAGCGATTTCTCGAGTCTCCAAGGCCTGCCGGTTTTTACCATTGCCGACCGCCACTTCCGAGTGGATCTGTTCGATGGCCTGGCCCCAGGTATCACGCAGACCGATCAATAGCTGCTTAACCCGGATCAGACGGGAAGAATCGTCTTTGAGATTAGCCTGGAGCAATTCCCGGTTCATGTGCATGTACAAGGCATCCAAATTGATGGCGATCTGGCCGCCGATTTCATGATCGAGGGTGGCATCGAGCTCATTAATGATGGCAATGCACTTGCTGATCAACTCACCCTGCCGGGAGAGACGCCTTTCGGCCATGGCGCACTCAGCCTCGGTAAGGAAACGAATGGCCCCGTTGTAGAGCATCAGCAGCAACTCTTCCGGGGTAGCTGAATTGACCTGAGTAGCAATATACTGGTTCACATAGGCGGCGCTCATTATTTACTTCCCCCATTCAATGCGTTCATCTGCTGGGTAATATAATTTCCCTGAGTGTTAAGAGAACTAACAAGGCTCTCCAAGGCGGAGAACTGATCGGTCAATTGCTTTTCCTTCAGTGAAACCCGAACCTCGCCGCGGGCGATCTCCGTATCGATCCTGCGCACGGAGGTGTCATAATTCTGCTGGCGCCCGGCCAGGAAACCGGTGAGGGCATTGGTGAAACTACCCAAAGAAGTCGCCAACTGATCGGCAATCCCCCCATTGGCATTGGCCGCAGTACCGGCGAGCAGCGCCTCCACCCCAGCGAGGTTGTTATCCACTGCCGCAGAAAGCTTATCGCTTTTGACCAACAAGGTCCCATCTTTCTGGGTAGCGATTCCTAGCTGAAACAGACCAGTCCCGCCAGAAAGGTTGGTAAATTTACTGCGCAGGCTGGCCACAATGGCACGGACACCGCTATCACCACCAAGATTGTCATCCTTCGAGGCGGTCACCACCGCGTTAAAGGCGGCGACAAAATCTGAAATCTTCTTCTGGATCCCGCTGCTATCACTACTCACCTTGATGGTGGTCCCCAGTAGACTTGACCAATTCGAAGGAGAAGGAGTGAAGGCGGGATCGGCATGGGTCAGATCCAGAGTCACCCCCGGGATCGCATCGGTCAGGGTATTGGTATTGCTGGTGATTGAAATTCCATCCACCTGGATCAGGGCGGTCTGGGCACTGCGGGAAACCGCCGCATCCGTATCCTTAGTGGGAAAGGTCGCGCTGCCACCGCGCAGGTCCGAGGCATCCAAGGTGATGTTGGAGTTGGTCACCGCCTTGCCGGTCAAGACCAGACGATACGGCGTGCCGCTGCCATCGTTGACGATGGAGGCGGTAACCCCATGTCCGTCGCTCCCGGCATTGATCGCATCGCGAACACCCTGCAAGGTATCGTTGGTAATATCAATGGTGATATTCACATGGGCAGAAAGTGCATCGTTATTCAGCACCAGGGTACCAGTGCCGAGGGTGGTGACATCCCGATCAGCGATGCCAAGATAGACATCCTTTTCCACCTGCGCCAACCTTCCGACCTTGACGTCATAATCCCCAGCTACCGCCGTACTGCGGGCCGTGACCGCGAAATAATCGCTGGAACTGGCAGTAGCTGTCTGGGAAAGCAGGGTGTCCGACGAGCTCAGCACCTTGGCCTTGTCAAGGAGGGTATCGAGGGCGGTATTGAATTTGGTTGCGGCATCAAGTTTGTTTGACAAGGTCGTTTTCTGGGCAGACAAACGATCAAGGGGCTGCCGCTCGATCGCCATCAAGGCGTCAATAATACTGCTGGTGTTCATACCCGAGGCAAGGCCACCGAAACTGATATTTCCAGCGCTACTGGAACCGATACTTGTAGCCATATAAACCTCCGCTCATCCAACCGTATGTGACGACCAAGACCGAACTGCGAATTTCGCCACCCCGCTTGGCCCTGCCAAGTCCATTACTCCAGGCGATCGGCTGCAGACTGACAAGGTGAAAATGTGGCCCGGCCCGGGAAGGCCAGGCCACATCACTTGTTCAACGCTGGTCATCCACCAGCAACCCCCTACGGTACTCCTGGAGGGCCTTGGTGGTGCCGAGCAACGACTCGGCCGGTATCTGCTGGATCAATTCATCAGAGTGGCTGTTGTAAATCTTGACAACCATCACATTGAGGTCCTTGTCCATCTCGAAGCGGACACTGTGTTGTCCCCCGTCAGTCAATGACCTGACTTTCTTAAGGAACTCCTCAGCGGAAACCCGCTTCACGGCCGGTTGCGGCTGGGCATCACGCGCTGGCGACTGACTAACCCTGACGGCATCACCTGTTCCCGACGGTTGATTCCCCGCCGGGTTCGGCTGAACCCTTCCAACCATTGGCGTTATTGCTCCGATCTGCATCATGGCTTTCTCCTTACTTCCAGACCCTGCCTCTTTCAGCAGGCCAAGTTAAACCAGACAGGAGGGGACGGGCTCACCCCGCCCCCCTGCCTGGCAATCAACCAGGCTTACCGCAACAGGGAGAGAACCATGTTCGGAGTCTGATTTGCCTGCGCCAGAACCGCGATTCCAGCCTGTTGCAACACGCTGGCCTTGGTCATGTTCGCCGTTTCCTGGGCGATGTCGGCATCCATGATCTGGCCGCGGGCGGCGGTCAGGTTCTCCGCCAGGGCAGCGGTATTGGCTGACCGTGCCTGAAGAGCGGTCATGGCCGCGCCAAATGCCCCGCGGGCGGTACTGACATCATTAATGACCGTTGTAATATTAGCGGCTGAAGAACCGGCGGTTAATGTTACAGCAGTGACTGCAGCAAGATTTAAGGTGTACATATCGCCGGCAGCGGTGGGATCCTGCCCGACCTGGAAATCAACACTTGTGGAAGTGCCATCCAACAACTTTATCCCGTTAAACTGGGTATTGCCGATGATGTTGGTGATCTCAGCACCGATGGCGGTCATCTCGTTGTCGATACTCGTCTTATCGCTGGTTCCCAAGGCGCCGTCATTATACTCCGTGGACAGTTCCATCATCCGATCGAGCATGCCGCTGATTTCACCCAAGGCGCCGTCGCCGGCCTTGGCCATGGAAACACCGTCATTGGCGTTCCGCACTGCCTGATTCAAGCCGCGGATGGTGGCGGAGAGCCGATTACCGATACCGAGACCGGCGGCATCGTCCTGTCCGGTGTTGATCCGCAGACCGGTGGACAGACGTTCCATCGCCACAGCTGATTTGGCCTGTGAGCCAGAAAGATGCCGCTGGGCGTTCAAAGATGCCATGTTTGTTCCGATTACAAGTGCCATAATATTTCCTCCATGAAATTGTGATTTCGGGCTTCCTTGCCCTTTGTTGAGTAACTAATTACATCGCAACACTTAAAAGCGAGGTACTATCAATAAGTCTCTTCTGCCGTTTGCACCTCCTTTCCGGATACTCTCCCGGCTTCAATCCTCATATCGACATACAGCGCCAAATTCTTTAGAGGATATTTTTATATAAGCCTCTTGCATACGTCTCGAAAACAGCCCCCCTCCCTTTATGGGAGGGGTTGGGGGGAGGGTGAAGTTTGCATCCTGCAGATTTCACGATAACCTCTCCCCCACCCTAACCCTCCCCCACGAGGGGGGAGGGGACTGTCTCGGGGTTTGCAAGAGGCTCATTTAATAAATGAGCCCCCCAATTCACTTCCATCAAGCCTGACAGACCAGCAAAGGAGTCTGCACCTGATAGGTGGTATTCTCCAGGATCACCTGCATGGCGCGATTGCTGCCGGGCGCGAAGAGAATCGGCGCCAGAAGGTTCAAGGTAATCTCCCGACTGGGGCGCACCGTCACCACCGCCAGGGCAAAACATTCATCATCCTTGCCAATGCCAAGCATTTCGCACTCACCGTGATCAGGGACAACCCGGTAGTCGAGATAGAAATTGGTGGGATCAGTGAGGACAAAAGCGATCTCGGGATCATCCACGCTCTGAATCCAGAACAGCGGCCCTTCCTTACGCTTGGGCATGACGATGAATTTATGAAGATTTTCAAAACCAATGAGCCCCTTGGGAAACTCAACGGTTTGCTCCGGATCATATTCAATTTCGCCGAACCTGGTCCTGGCTATTTTCATGGTGTCTCCTTGCGGGTATGGAGATCGGCACTCAATTCGTTCAGATCGACAAGATTCCATTGTGAAGCCTCCTGGTTTTCCTGCAAAATTCGCTGATAGACTTCCTGACGATGGACCCTGACACTCGCCGGGGCCTCGATACCGATGCGTACCCCGCCGCCTTTGATTTCGACCACGGTGATCTTGATGTCATTACCGATGACAAGCCCTTCACCGACCTTTCGAGTTAGTACCAGCATGGCGCCCTCCCTGGCTTGCTGTTATGGCGTCCCCATCCCAGGACACCTTACGCATTTACATGTAGTTCAGGATCGACAACTTTGAAATTCTCCCGGTTACGCTCATGGCAGCCTGCAGAGCCTGCTCCTGCTGGGTCATCTGGGTGATTGCCTCCGCCACGTCGACATCTTCGAAGCGAGAAACAACTCCCTTGAGATCAATCTGAAGATCCTCCATATCACTTATGGTTCGATCGAGACGATTCATCGCATTGCCGGTCTTACTCTGGTAGACCCCGATCTGGTTCTGGGCCTGATTCAGGTTGCTGAACTGGGCTGCGGCACCAGTCTGGTCGTTTGCCCGAAGCGCACTTTCCAGATTGGTCAAGGTCGCAAAGATATCGACCTGACCGGCGTCAACCGAACCGTCGCCATTCTCATCGCCGAGAAAGATTGCATTACCGGGAAAATTTACGGCCATCTGCTCGGCCGGGGCAATCTCCAATTGCGTCACCCCATTGTCACCGCTGTACAATACTGGTCTCGGGTCAGTTATCGGGTCGTAGGCGGGGTTGGTGGCAAAAGGCGCGACGTTATCCTTATACCCCGCATAAGAGTACTTTCCGTTCATCTGGTTGTTGGACACCGCCAGCATTCCTGCCTTTATATCCTTAATTTCATCGGCTAGCCCTGCCCGTTCATTGGCGCCATAAGCACCGTTACCCGACGCAACCGTGATCTCGATGGCCCGGGCCAGAAGACTGTCCGCATGCGACAACTGGGTGTCCTGGGTCTTGAGACGGTCCTGGGCCGCCGTCGCGTTTTTGATGAAGAGATCGGTGCTTTGCAGTTGGGTCTTGGCCATCAGCATCGGGGCGACCCCGGCGGGGTTATCGGAAGGCCTGCTCAGTTTCTTGCCACTGGCCACCGCCACTTGGGCCTCCTGGAGCCTGCTGGTGTTCAGGTTCAGAAACTGGAGCAGGGTACGATAGGAACTGGACTCGGATGTTCGCATGACCTACCTCCCAACGTTCAACATGGCATTACACTTCTCGTTAACCAATGGTAATGGCCTGGTTCGCACATCAAACCGTTGAGCCGCCAACATTCAACAGGGTAGCGAGCATCTCGTTCACCACGGTGAGATATTTGGCCGATGCCTCAAAGCCCTTCTGGTAGCGGATGAGGCTGACCATCTCCTCCTCAATCGACACCCCCACCGTATTGTCGCGCAGGTTACTGATCAGATCCAGGGAATCCTTGTTGCCGGTTACCATCATCTTGTTATTGCTGACCTCGCCACCCACATCGGTCGCCAACTGGCCATAGTAGCCGGAGAAGGTATAACTGCCGTCGATGGTCAAGGCCCCGCCCAGGGCGCTGATATTCAGGGCGTTGGTATTGTCGCCGGTGGCGCTGGTCAGACCGGCGGCCACCTGGTTGTAACTGCCCAGTGCCACAGTCAGGGTGCTGGCGGCGCCGGCTTGCAGGGCCGGCGGGGTAAAGAAATTGCGCGCCCCGACACCGTCCAGACCTGTACCAAGCTGGTGGGCGGCATTGACCTGGTTGGCCAGATTAAAGGCAAGTTTATCAAGATTATTGATCAGGTCCGGAATGATCTGATCGCGCACCGCCAGCAAGCCATGTATTTCTCCGCCGACCTTGTCCGTCGCCAAGTTCATGGGCTGGCTGCCCGTATTCAACTGGAGGCTCTGGACACCCCCGGCCGTACTCACACCAAGGGTAAAGGCGTCTTGGTCCTGGACCAACGGCAGACCATTAGGCAGATAGACAGAAACCATGCCGCTGGCGGATTCAATGGTAGTGCCACCAACCGAATAGGAAATCTCCTTGAGCAACTCTTCCCGCTGGTCCCGAGCAGAAAGGGCGTTCGGTCCGCCGGCCTCGATGCCGGCGATGGTCTGATTGAGCTCAGCCACTTGCTTGATCTTGGTATTGAGTTCACCAATCTTGACCCCTAAGGAGACATCAAGGTTTCCCTGCACAGCTTGCAGCCCTTTAACTGCTGAGTAAAAAGCCACCCCTAGCTGGCTACCACTGTCCAGAACGTTGGAACGGGCCACTTGATTTCCCGGGTCACCGCTCAGTGCCTGCCAGGAGCTGAAGAAGTTGTCGATCTTTACCCCCAGGCTGTCGCTGGAAATCCCGATTGTATTCTCAACCTGGGTGAGAGGCTCAGCCTTCCCTTCCTCTGAACCGAGAGAAGCATTCTTGTCCTGAATCTGTTTGGTCAAAAAGGCATCATGCTCGCGGCTTATATTGGAGATCCCCGAACCGCTGCCAACCATGATCCCCTGGATCATGATCGACGGGAAGGCGGTGAATGTAGGCACCTCTCGGGAGTAGCCCGGAGTGTTGACGTTGGAGATATTGTTGCCGGCGATTTCCAGGGCCTTTTGCCCGGTGAGTAAGCCAGTCTTGGCGAGGTTTAAGGCGTTAACAATACCGCTCATTTAGATCCTCCCCGACAGCACCAGACCGCTGCCGCCGCTCTGGATCATCCGCCCACTGGCCCCATAAGAGGGCTGACCGGTCTGGCGTCCGAAAAATTCCATGCTTTCGCGGATGAACCGCAGGGTTGCCCAAATCAGATACGCATTGCGCCGGTTCTCATCTTTGACCTTGGCGGCCAATTCCCGCAGTTCAGCGCCGACGGCCGCTTCCAGCGGTTCCAGATCATTTAGCAACTGCTCCTTTTCCGCAAGCACCTCCTGCAATCCGGATAAATCCACCGCCTTGCAACACACCCGCTCGCGCAAGATCAGCTCGTGCAATTTCAGCAATCCGCTCCGCAGGGATGCGCCATTCATGGTCAACCCTCACTGTCCATGAACTTGACGAGACTGGCAGCGACCTTTTCTAGGTCAGGCCGATAGGTCCCATTGGCAACCTGCTCCCGCAGCGCCGCAACCTTTTGCGCTCTGGCAGAAGCGACCGTTTCCTGCACGCCCTGGGGCTTACTGACCTCCTGGAGAACTGCGGAAAAATCCACCCGGTCAGCCGGAGACTTGGCCCCACCCGGCTTCACATTCGTTGCCTTGCGCGGCCCGACCATGGTGCCGATGGGGCCAATGCCTTTGCCAAAACCAATTTTTTCTGTCATAGCCGTTACCCCAAACAACTTGATTTATTACCACCACTCACAGTGTGGAAGCCATGGCCCGCAGCAAATCAGCCGACAAGAAATTCTTCCATGACTGACATATCGGCAGACCAGGCGGAGAAGTTTAGAAAAAAATACGGAATTAAGACCGAAGACTAAAGACTGAGTAACGGTAAGGGTTGGCCATTGGAAACAAATAACGCGGACTAAGGTAAACGCTAGACACTCGACTCCTGCGGGAGCGGCTTCAGCCACGAATTTTCCAGCGCACCGAACATTCACGGCTGAAGCCGCTCACACTTGAATTCCTGCGCCAGTTATGACTAATCCTTCAGCCTTTCTTGTCCCCAAATTGCTTAAGCAGGGACTTGGCAATGCCCAGCGTATTTTGGGCCGCAGCGGCATTGGCAACTTCCGTGTCCAGCATGTCCTGGATAATATCCTGTTCCGGCCCTTTTTCCAGAAGTCCGCTTTCGATACCGGTGGTCCGCATGCCTTTAAAAAGCTCGTGCAGAAAAACCGCCTCAAAATCCTGACAGGTCTTATTGAGGGGCGATAATTCACTGGTGGTCTTCCGCCGACCGGCCGTTGCGGCGGGGGGTGGTTGATTGCTGATCAAGCCGACAGAAGTTTTCATGGGTATATCCTCACGATAAACGATTACAGGACGACTAATTCAGCATGAAGCGCCCCCGCCGCCTTGATTGCCTGGAAAATGGCAATCAGATCACGGGGGGTGGCCCCGATGGCGTTAAGGGCGCGGGCAACCTCACCGATGGTAACGCCATTCTGCAAAATCACCAATTCACTCTTGTCCTCGGTTACCTTTATCGAGGTCTTGGGCACCGTCACAGTTTCCCCTGTCTTGGACAAAGGGTTTGGCTGCGACACATCAGCGCTCTCCTTGATCACCAGACTGAGATTCCCCTGCGACACGGCAATGGTGGAGATCCGCACATCCTCACCCACCACAATCGTCCCGGTTCTCTCATTCATGACAATCCGGGCCTGGGCATCCGGTCGCAGTTCCAGCCCTTCCAAGGTCGAGATAAACGACACCTTGTCGTTCTGAAATGCAGCAGGAATTGCAATCTTGACACTGCCACCATCCAATGGCGTGGCTGCCCCGGCCCCGAATTTATCGTTAACCACCGTGGCCATACGGGAGACCGTGGTAAAATCGGCCTCCTCTAGCCGATAGACCAATTCGTTACCCTCGGGCAGGACGGCCGGCAGTTCCCGTTCGACCAAGGCCCCGCCGGGAATCCGTCCGACGGTGGGATGGTTGGTCTGGACCTTGGCAGCCTTGCCACCGAAGGAAAGCGAACCGACCATGACCGGCCCTTGCGCCACCGCGTAGACCTGGCCGTCAGCCCCCTTGAGCGGGGTCATCATCAAGGTGCCGCCGGCCAGACTCTTGGCGTCGCCGGTGGAGGAAACCAGGACATCCACCCCGTTACCGGTTTTGGCAAAAGGATGAAGTTGGGCCGTAACCATGACGGCGGCAACGTTGGAAACCTTTACCGCATTGCGGTCGACACTCAGTCCCATGCGCTCCATCATATTAACCAGAGACTGCACGGTAAACTGGGTGCTGGCGCTGTCCCCGCTGCCGTTTAAGCCAACCACCAGACCGTAACCGACTAGCTGATTGTCCCGGACTCCGGAGATGGCGGCAATGTCCTTAATGCGCGTGGCCTGGCTGGCGCCCGGCCCGCAGAAGGTTGCGAGAAGACACAGTATTCCGATCATTTTACGCATCGTGTCACCCCTAAGCCGTTGTACAATAGCAAGCGAAACCTTTAGCCAACAGCCTAAAACGGCCAGAGAAAGTCGAGTGTCCGCACCAGCCAGCCCTGGCCCTGCTTATCACTGATAATACCATTCCCGGTGTAAGAGATCCTGGCATCGAGAATAAACTTGGAATCCACAACATTGGCGGCAGAGATATCCGACGGCCGTACCTCACCGGTCAGATTGATCAACTGGTCCTCCCGATTGACCGTCACCGTCTTGCCGCCAGCGATCCGGAGGTTGCCGTTGGCCAGCACCTCCACCACCCGGACGCTCAGGGTCGCCACCAGATCTTCCTTGCGGGTGGTGGCACCAGTGCCCTTGAAGTCGTTCTTATAGTTGGTCCCGACCAATTTGGCTGGGTCCATTCCCGGGCTGATCTTGGCAATATTGTCTTGCAGACCGAAGAGGCTGGACAAGCCAGCGGAGGCGTTGCTGTCCCGGCCGGTGCTGGTGGTCGCTTGCTTACTGGCGCTGGCATTCTCAAAAATCGCCACGGTCAGGATATCGCCCCGCCGCCGCGCCTTGAAATCGGCCGTAATCCCGTCACTGGCGCTGTTCCACAAAGATCCCGGCGCCGACGTCGTCGGCTCGGGGGGCAAGGTAACCCGCACCTTTGGCGGCGGCGCTTGCAGCATGGAGCAACCCCAGAGCAACGACACCATGGCGGCCAAAGCGATGATTTTCATGTCACATCTCCACATCAACCTTACCTGGACCAACAACCCGGCCCGACACGTCTTTCTGCGACGAATTATTGCGCACCCGGATCCTCGCGCCCAGCTCCCCATTGTCAAGGGCAGCGCCGCTGGCCGTCAGCACCAGACCACCGCTCCGCACCGTCAAGGTCACCTGCTCGCCCCGGCGGACCACCGGCAGGTTGGCCAACACCCCTTTCTGCAGAACCTCACCCGACTTGATGGCTCGGCGCACACCCTTACCGGCCAACGACTCGACTTCCGAGTAAGGTTCCCGCAAGGAACTGATGTCCTTTTCGACCAGGAGGACATCGGTTGACACAAGCACCGTCCCCCGTGGCAAATCTCTGGCCGCCACAGCCACCGGGGCCAGCGCCTCCAGCTCGACCCGCAGGGCCAGATTTGCCTGCACCCGGCCATCCACGCGAAAGATCAAGCTGAACCGGCGGCTGCCGATAATCGCCGGGTCGCCCGGGACAATCTCACAGGTCGCCACCCCCGCAGGTAGAACGAACGGCCGAACCGGTTCAATCATTTTAAAACCGACCCGAGCCACAGGTAGCACCTCGGCCCGGGCCGCCAGATATGTCGCCAATAGATCCTTGACCAGCTCCGGCACCACCTGCACCAACCCTTCGACCGGGGCTGGAATCGGCAGTTCCATGGCCTTAACCGGGCCGGAGGCCGCCAGAACCAGCAGAAACAACAGCCCGCCGAACCAGGGCCTGAGTAACCGGAGCAACATTCCCCTTTACACCAACTGGTTGGTCATCTGCATCATCTCATCGGCCGTCTTGATGACCTTGGAGTTGACCTCATAGGCGCGCTGTCCGGCGATCATGTTGACCATTTCCTCCATGATACTGACATTCGATCCTTCCAGAAAACCCTGCGACAAGCTACCAAAACCGGTCTCCCCGGGAATACCGGTGGTGGGGGCCCCCGTCGCCGGGGTCTCGGTAAAGAGGCTGCGACCGATACTTTTCAGACCAGCCGGGTTACTGAACCGGGCCAGCTCAATGGTTCCCACCGTGCTGGGGGTATTCTGCCCATCCAGAGTGACCTCAACCACGCCGCTGGCCCCGATGGAGATCGTGCTGGCATTGGTCGGGATGACAATCTCCGGGGAAAGAACGTAGCCCTCAGAGGTGGTCAGGCGACCGGTGCTGTCTTTCTTGAGCGCCCCGGAACGGGTATAGGCCAGGTCGCCGGTGGGCTGAGTGACCTGGAAAAAGCCCTGCCCCTCGATGGCGACATCGAGGTCGGCATCGGTCTTATGGATATCGCCGGTTGTAAAAATTTTCTGCACCGCCGCAACCTTGGAACCGAGACCAACCTGTACCCCGCAGGGAGATTCACTGCCAGTGCCGGAGGTGGCTCCAGGAAGCTTGGCCGTCTGATACAGGATATCCTGAAAATCCGCGCGGCTCTTTTTAAACCCGGAGCTATTGACATTCGCCAGGTTATTGGCAATTACGTCCATATTGAGCTGCTGGGTTTCCATACCGGTGGCGGCGGTCCATAATGCCCTGATCATATCGTTCTCCTCAAATGTTGTAAGGGGTTGAAGAAAATATCAGGCGTCTCACATGACACCAAGTTCGATGACCTTGCCATCGAGCTCGCTAAAGTTCTTCATCATCTTTTGACACGCCTCAAACACCCGCAGGGCCTCCATCATCCGCGCCGTTTCCTGCATGGTGTTGACGTTGGAATCTTCCACGTAGCCTTGGAATACCCGCGGTTTCTCGATCAGAGTGGCAGCCGACTCGGGATTACTCCGAAACGCCCCGCCCACCCGTTCCAGTTTTTTGACATCCGCAACCTCGTAAACCGGAATCCTGACCTTGCCGCCATCGGCGAACGAGGCCGTCCCCTCTTCGTCGATGACCACGTCCTCACTGGAGAAGTTGAGGGGCTGGCCATCCTCGCCAAGCAATTTCATCCCTTGCGGGGTTAGCAAATTTCCGGTGGCATCCCGGCGCATCAGCCCCTGGCGGGTGAAGAACACCTGGCCATTGGCGTCCTGAACCTTGAAAAATCCCTCACCCTCAATGGCTATCTGCATGGGAATACCGGTGCGGGTCAAGCCCCCCTGGGCAAAGTCGGTAAATCCCTCGTTGATCTTGGCATAATTTATCCCCCGGGCATCCTCAGGACGCTGCGGCCTTTCAAGGATCGCCTCAAAAGAAACCCCGCCTTTCTTAAATCCGGTGGTCTGGCCGTTGCTGATGTTGTCACTGATCGTGTCCATCATCTGCAACCGGGTCATGGCCCCGGACACCGCGCTGTATAAACCTGAGCCCATCGTCAAATCCTCCATCTCGGCATGACTACTATTCGACTGCCGGTCCTTGATTCTTTAATTTCTTTACTCGTTGGCCCGGCCAACTTGGGCAAGTTTCAGTAGCTGCTCGGTCTCGCTCTGGGGAAGCTGCAGGATCGCACTGATATCCTCGGCCGACAACCCCCGCCTGACCATGTTGCCCACCAGCCGGTAACGCTCGACGATGCCGGAAGAGTTGGTCTGCCCCTTTTGCAGGCGCAGACGCAACCCGGATGTGGGGGCCTCTTCGACTTCAGGGTCAACCACCCGCGGCCCACGCCCGGAAGCACCTGCCACCCTCCCCCGCAGCACCACAAGCCGGTACCGGTATTGGCCCAGCCGTCTTTCGGTCAGCCGCAGACGCCGCCGCATATTGCGGATCTGGAGGCGATCACGGACACAGAAAAAGGCCAGCGCGCCAGCGGCGAACAGCAGTGAGATCAATAACAAAAAAAAGATGGTTACATTCGCCATCGGCACCTCCGTGACCATTCCGGGCTGGGTTGCCTTTAATCTCGCTGGTTACGCAGTTTCACCCGCAGCTTCAGCAAGGCCTGGCTGTGTAGCTGGGAAATCCTGCCCTCAGTCAACCCCATGACCTCGGCAATCTCCTTCTGGCTCAACTCTTCATAATAAAATAGGCTGATTACCTGGCGCTCTTTCTCGGACAGGGTCTTCATGTGCTTGGCAATCTCGCGGGCCAAGGACTTGGCCTCCAGCTGCTCGGAAGGCCCCTTGATGGTCTGGTCCTCAATGGTCTCCTGCAACTCCCGTTCACTGCCCTCCGAGTCGGCCCGCTTGTTGAGACTGATCAGCCCCAGATGGCTGACCTCCTGCAACTGCAGACGGTACTGGTCAAGGGAGCATCCCAGGACCGCCGCCATCTCATGCTCGTCGGGGTCACGACCCATCCGCCGGACAAAGGCCGTCAGGGCATCCTCGATGCGGGCCTGTTTCTCCCGCATGGTCCGGGAGAAGGAGTCCATTTTCCTGGCTTCATCGATGATCGCACCCCGGATGCGTTGCTCGGCGAAGGTTTTGAACATCACCCCCTTGGCGGGATCGAAACGCCGGGAGGCGTCGAGTAACCCCATGGTGGCGGCGCTGCTCATATCATCGCGGGTCATGTATTGGGGGACATGCATCACCATCCGTTCGACCAGAAAGTCAACCAGCCACATATGCGACTTGATCAACTGTTCTCGGTCCAGAGGCACCATGGGCCCCGGCTGATAGGGATAGGGCTGATTCATGCGGACCTCTGATCCATGGTCATCAACCGTTTCCAGAAGAACTGGGACGTCCCCTTGGGATGCACATTCTTCAGCATAAAATCCAGTTGTCTGGCCATGCCCTCGAAGGCCTGGCTGGCCGGGGCCTGGGGGAAGAGATCAAGAATCGGGCGCTGGCGGGCAATGGACTCCCGCATTTTTTTCTCGTAGGGAATCCAGCCCAGAAAGTCGATGAAGATGTCGAGGTAGCGTCCCGAAACCATGGTCAGTTTTTTGTAGATATCCAGGGCCTCGTCCTCGCCGGTGACCTGGTTGGCGATGAGGTTGAAGCGCTTTTCGTGATACTGGGTGGATAAGAGCTTCATCAGGGCGTAGGCATCGGTGATGGAGGTGGGATCGGAGGTGGTGACCACCAGGATCTCCTGGGCCGCCACATTGAAATAGGTGACGTTTTCCGAGATTCCCGCCTCGGTGTCAATGAGCACCAAGTCAAAAACCCCATGAAAAACATCCATAGCCTCCAGAAAACGCATCTTCTGTTCGCCGGAGAGGTGGGTGAAGGCCTGCACTCCGGAGCCGGCCGAGAGAATCTTGATCCCGTACGGGCCCTCGATGACGATCTCCTCCAAACTCTTTTCGCCGGCGAAGAAATGGTTCAGGTTGAACTGCGGCGTCAGTCCGAAAACCACGTCGACATTGGCCAGCCCCAGGTCCGCATCCACGATCATCACCTTACGGCCCCGGCGCGCCTGGGCGATGGCCAGGTTGGCGACCACCATGGTCTTGCCCACCCCGCCCTTGCCGCTGGTGACCGAGATCACCGAGGGCAGCTTGGCGGCGGCCGCCTGGGGCGCCGGTTGGCGGCCCCCCGCCAGATTGCGCAGAGTTTCCGCCTGATCAACGAGTTTATTAACCTGTACCATGGTGATTTACCCTTTCTTGGTGGCGAGAATAAGTTTCCCGACCTCAACGGCCTCAGCCAGCCGCAGGTCCTCGGGGACCCGCTGGCCGTCGGTGAGATAGGAGATCGGGGTGCCGTGGCGCAGATGGACATTCAGCAACGGTCCCAGCGCCTCGCATTCATCCAGCTTAGTGATGATCAGACTCTTCAGTTGCGTCCCGGAAAAACGCTGAACCGCGGCATGGTTCTCGCGCTCCCGGGTAGCCGCCGAGAGCACCAGATGATTTTCGATCCCGCTCTCCGGTCCGATGAACTCGTACAACGCCTCGATGCCGGCCCGGTCCCGCGGGCTGCGGCCGGCGGTATCGATCAAGATCAACTCCTTGTCGCGATGGTGGTGCAATACCTCCCGAAATTCCTGGGGGGTGCCGGCGACCTGGACGGGGATATTCATGATCTCCCCGTAAACTTTCAATTGCTCGGCCGCGGCAATCCGGTAAATATCGATGGTCACCAGAGCGAGACTCCGTCCCCGATTGAGCAGATACTCGGCGGCCAGTTTGGCCACCGTGGTGGTCTTGCCCACGCCAGTGGGTCCGAGCAGGGCAATCCGCCGCGGGCTGGCCTCGCTCCCGAAAAACGGCCCGCTACAGGTGACAGCCCGGGCAATCGCCTGCGCCAAAAACTCCCTGACGCCAATGCGGGCCTTAGGGGGCTGCCGCTGGAACTCACGCCGGACAATGGTTTCTGCTGTGGCTGCCTCCACCCCCAGGTCAACCAGTTCGCCGACCAACCGCCCCAGTGGCGAGCCGTCTCCCCCCGGAATCTGCGCCACCGTGGCTCCGGAACGGCCAGCGGCTGCGTAATCCCGCATCAGATCTTTCAGGCCGCTGATCTCCTCCCGGAGCGCCGCCACATCGAGGCTGGCCAGTTGCCCTTTAAGTTCCTGGACCTCTTCCTCCAGCGGGTCGATGACCTTGCGCCGCCGCCAGACTTCATCAAAAGTCACCTTCGGCGCCACCGGCGCCTCCGGCTCACCATAAGGGTTGCCGAACAACGACGGCTCCGGCACCGTCTCCTGGGTATCGATGGCGGCGGTGACCTCAACCGTGGCCTTCCCCAGTCGGCCCAGGCCACCCTTGCGCACTGTCCGGGTGGAGAGGATCAGGGCATCGGCCCCCAGACTCTCCTTGACCATCTTCAAGGCGGTGGCCATATCTTTGGCTTCGAAAACCTTAACTTGCATTGGCACTCACCGTGGCCACCGATTTAATCTTCAGATGCGCGGCAATTTCGTTATGTGACAATACAACCAGATTGGGCAGATACCTTTCCGTCAACCTTTTGACATGGAGGCGGATTGTTGACGGGCAGAGCAACACCGGCTGCTGCCCCCCACCCCACGACTTCAAGGTCTCACTCAAGGCCGCCAGTATGGCCCGGGCCTTGCCGGGATCAAGGGACAGATAGCTCCCCTGCCCGGAGGTATGCACCGCCTCTTGTAGCGCCTCTTCAGTCCCGCGATCGAAGGTCAACACCGGCAGGGTCGTGCCATCGACGACGTGCCGCATGCAGATCGACCGCCCCAGGGACTGCCGGACGTACTCGGTCAGGGCGTCGGGGTCCTGGGTACGACCGGCGTTATCTGCCATGGTCTCGAGAATCGAGCGCATGTCCCGGATTGACACCTGTTCCCGCAGGAGATTCTGCAATATTTTCACCACGTTACCCAAGGACATGAGGCTTGGAACCAATTCCTCGACCAGCTTCGGATAGGTCTTGCCCAGATTATCGAGCAAGTTCTGTGCCTCCTGGCGTCCTAATAGCTCATGACCATACCGTTTTATCATTTCACTGATGTGGGTGGCCATCACGGTGGTGCAATCCACCACCGTATAGCCGCAGATCTGCGCCCGTTCCCTGCGTTCGGAGGGCACCCACAGGGCCGGCAGACCAAAAGCCGGTTCGGTGGTGGCAATCCCCTTGACCCCTTCGGTGGCGGTGCCAGGGTCCATGGCCAGGAAATGCCCTGGCAACACCTCGCCCTGGGCGACCTTGGTCCCTTTGAGGATGACTCCGTACTCGTTGGGCTTCAGTTGCAGATTGTCCCGGATATGGATCGGCGGCACCACAAAGCCCATCTCCAAGGCGAATTGCTTGCGGATGGCGTGAATCCGCTGCAACAGTTCGCCGCCCTGGGCCGCGTCGACAAAGGGGATCAACCCGTAGCCCACCTCCAGTTCCAGCATGTCAATCCCCAGCATCTGCTGATAATCCACCTGCTCGGGCCGGACCTGCTCAGGAACCACGGCCTCCTGCTCGGCGACGGCGCTGGCCACCCGTTTTTCCAGCACCCACGAGCCATAGCCGAGCAGGGCCGCCAGGATAAGAAAGGGGATCTTGGGCAGCCCGGGAATCATGGCAAAGACCAGCAGCATGCCGGCCACCACCTGAATGGCGCGGGGATGAAGGAGAAACTGGCTCTTCAGATCGGTGCCGAAATCGCCGGTACCGGCGCTGCGGGTGACCAAAATACCGGCGGCGGTGGAGATGATCAGGGCGGGAATCTGGGCGACCAGACCATCGCCGACCGTCAGGATCGTGTAATTCTGGGCGGCCTGGACCATCGCCATGCCCTTCTGCATGACCCCGATGACGAAACCGGCACCGATGTTGATCAGGGTGATGATGATGCCGGCCACGGCATCGCCGCGCACGAACTTACTGGCGCCGTCCATGGCCCCGTAGAAATCGGCCTCCTGGGCCACCTCCTTGCGCCGGGTGCGAGCCTGGTCGTCGGTGATCAGGCCGGCGTTGAGATCGGCGTCGATGGCCATCTGCTTGCCGGGCATGGCGTCCAGGGTGAAGCGGGCGGCAACCTCGGCCACCCGGCCGGCGCCCTTGGTTATGACCATGAAATTAATGACCACCAGGATGGCGAAGACCACGATCCCGACCACGTAATTGCCCCCAACCACGAACTGGCCGAAGGACTGGATCACCGAGCCGGCCGCCCCGGGGCCTTCATTGCCGTAGAGGAGAATGCGGCGGGTCGCCGCCACGTTAAGGGAAAGCCGGAACAGGGTAGTAACAAGGAGCAGCGAGGGGAAAACGGCAAAGTCGAGGGCGCGAACGGTGTAGAGGCTGATCACCAGAACCAGCAGACTGACGGTGATGTTGACGGAGAGAAAGAGGTCCAGCAGCATGGCCGGCAGGGGCACGATCATGACCATCAGGATGGTCACCAGCCCCAGGGCGACAACCACGTCGCTACGCAGGAACAACTGTGCCCACTTTCCCTGCGGTGTTTCCGCGCTCATTGTTTTATCCCCTTAAGTTTATAGACATAGGCGAGGATCTCAGCCACTGCCACGAACATTTCTTCCGGGACCGCCCCGCCCAGTTCCACCTGATACAAGGCCCGCGCCACCGCCACATTTTCAACCAGTGGCACATGATTTTCCCGGGCAATTTCCCGGATCCGCATGGCCAGCAGATCGGCACCCTTGGCCACCACACAGGGGGCATCCATCTGCCCGCGGGCATAAACAATGGCAATCGAGAGATGGGTAGGGTTGGTAATGACCACGTCCGCCTTGGGCACCTCTGCCATCATCCGCCGCCGCGACATCTGCAACTGCAAGGATCGTACCCGCGCCTTGATGAAGGGATCGCCCTCGCTCTCCCGCATTTCTTCCTTTTGCTCCTGCTTGGTCATTTTCATCTTCTGTTCCATTTCCCAGCGAACAAAGAGAAAATCGACCACGGCCAGGACAACGATCACCCCGCAGGTCTTAAGGAGAACCATCCCTGAGAGGCGGCCAAGAAAAGAGAGGGTATCGACCACCTCCATATTGGTGAGCAACACCAGCGAGCCCAATTCGGGGCGGATGGTCCGGTAGGCAACCCAGCCCACCAGGATGATTTTGGCCAGTGACTTGATGAGCTCGATCAGGGAACGCAGGGAAAAGAAGCGCCCCATCCCCTGGACCGGGTCAAGTTTGCTGAAATCAGGGGTGAGCGGTTCGGTGGTGAAGATCCAGCCGATTTGCAGGAAACTGGCGAGAAAGCCGACCACCAGCACCAGCAGCAGGACTGGCCAGAGCAGCAGGGCCATCCGCCAAACGAGAAAATCCAGGAGAGTCGAGGTAGATGCCGGGGTCAGCACAAAGGCGCCGGAGGTTGCCCAGAGTTGCGCCACCAGGCGACTCAGTTCCACCCAGAAGGTTGGGCCGTAGCTGTACCAAAGGAGGGCAAAGCCGCCCAGCATGGCGGCGGTCTGGACCTCGCGGCTCTGGGCCACCTGGCCCTTCTTGCGAAATTCTTCCCGGCGCTTATCACTTGCCTGTTCCGATCGTTCCCCGCCCTGCTCTTCCGCCATCGTCTCCTCCTACATCCGGCTGAAAAGTTCCAGGATCCGGCCGCCCGCATTGTTAAACTCCTGGGCCAGAAGAAGGGCGACCATATTCAGGGTCAATCCCATGACGATGAACGACACCCCGATATTAACCGGGTACGAGAGCATGAAGACATTCAACTGCGGGAAAACTCTGGCCATCACCCCCATGGCCAGGGCGGAGACCAGTAACACCGACAGAATCGGGGCGCTGAGTTTGACCGCCAAGACAAACATCTTGCTGGTGAGCTCCATCAGATACGGGATCGCCGCACCGCTTAAATTTTCGCTCCCGGGCGGCAGCATGCGAAACGACTCCACCAGGGCCCGCAGAAACAGGTGATGCCCGTCAACGGCCAGAAAGATCAGCACGGCAAAGACACTCTGAAACTGCGCAATCAAGGAGCTTTGCCGCTGGTTTTGGGGATCAAAGACATTGGCTGCGGCAAACCCCATCTGATACCCGATAATCGCGCCACCGAATTCGACCGCCGTGAACATCAACCGGGCCACGAAACCGACCATCGCCCCCAGCATCGCCTCCTTGATCAACAGGACCCCCAGCGTAAAAGGCTCAAAGGAGATATGGGGCAACAGCGGCGCAACCACCGGGAACACTACCAGGGTAAAGACCAGGGCCAGACCAGCCTTGATCCGCACCGGGGTCTGGGCGCCGCTGAATACCGGCATGCTGCCCATCAGGGCACCAACCCTGGCCAGACAGATCAGAAAACGCTGAAAGGTTTCCGGAGAAATCAGGTTCGGGTCCATACCGCCCCTCAGCCCCCGACCGTGGCGATCCCGGCAAAAACCTCGGTGGTGTAGGAGAGCATGACCCGGATCATCCAGGGTGCGAACAGCAGCATGGCCAGGAAGACCACAACGATTTTGGGGACGAAGGTCATGGTCTGCTCGTTGATCTGGGTGGCGGCCTGGAAGATGCTGACCATGATACCAACCACCAGCCCCGCCAGTAGCATAGGAGAGGAAACCAGTAAGGTGGTTTCGATGGCCCGGCGCGCTAAATCTACGACAAATTCAGGTGTCATAAGAAAAGTGCCTAAAGTTATAAGTTATAAGTCCTTATTTCACGCAAAGCTCTTCACCAGCGAGCCGACGATCAGGCTCCAGCCATCCACCAGCACGAAGAGCAGGATCTTGAAGGGCAGCGAGATAATAATCGGCGGCAGCATCATCATGCCCATGGACATCAGCACCGAGGCCACCACCATGTCGATTACCAGAAAAGGGATGAAGATCATGAAGCCGATCTGGAAGGCGCGCTTCAACTCCGAGAGCATGAAGGCCGGGATCAGGGTCAGGGTGGCCACATCGTCAGGCTTCTTCACCCCCTTCTGGCCGGAGATATCGACCAGCAGCCCCAGTTCCTTTTCGCTGGTCTGCTTGAGCATGAAGCCACGCAACGGCACCAGGGCCTTCTTCAGCGCCTCGTCCTGGGGAATTTTCTTGGCCAGATAGGGTTGAAGAGCGGTGTCGTTGATCTGGGTGAGGACCGGCGACATGATAAAGAAGGTTAAAAACAGGGCGAGGCTGATAATCACCTGATTAGGGGGCATCTGCTGGGTGCCCATGGCTTGGCGGACAAAGGAAAGAACGATGACGATCCGCACAAAGGAGGTCATCATCAGCAGAATAGCCGGCGCCATCGACAGGATGGTCAACAGCATCAGGATCTGCAGGGCCGGGACTAGCTGCTCCGGGGTGGAGGCCTGGCCGATGCCCAGGGTAATGGTCGGCAGGGCTGACGCCGGGGCCGCCTGGGCCACCTTGGCGGCCTGGGCCGTCAGGGGAAAAACCGCAAAGATTCCCGCCAGAACCAGCCGCAACCGTTGATAACTCATTTCGGTTCCCCCCCCTGCGCCACCGCAAGTTTATCGGCAAAACTCTCCTCGACCCGGGCCGGGCCGATACTGGCCAGAAAATCTACCCGCTCGGGACCAAACCCCAGCAAGAGCTCCTGGCCCCGCACCTCGACCAGACAGACCCCCTTTTTGGGCCCCAGCGACCGCATCTCGACGATTTTTATCGCCCCCGTCTTGGCCCCGGGGAGAAAGGCCAAGCCTTTGCGGGACAAGGCATAGAACAGATAGAGCAACCCCAGCACCACCGCCAGCCCGGCCAGAAGTTTCATCCAGGAGGCAAACAAACCGGGGGATTCATCGACCCCGGCCAAGGCCGGGAGCGGGAGGAGCAGAATGGCGACAACCAGCAGCAGTTTTTTCATCCCAGTTTCTCTAGCCGTTCGGCCGGACTGATCACTTCGGTCAGCCGAATGCCGAATTTTTCGTTGACCAGCACCGCCTCGCCCTTGGCGACCAGACGTGAATTGACGTACACATCCAGGGGCTCGCCGGCCAGTTTGTCCAGCTCCACCACATTCCCCTCATGTAGCTGCAGCAGGTCCTTGATCAAAATCCTGGTGCGGCCGACCTCAACCGTGACATTGAGCGGGATGTCCAGGAGGAAATCCAGGTTCTTCATGCCGCCATCGCCTTCTTTCGCCCCGCCACCACCGTCAATTTTGCCCATCGTCTGTTACCTCAAAGATAATTTCGCTGATCCGCACTGCCTTTTTCCCCTCGCGCACCCCGACCTGCCCAGTGAATTTGTGCTTCCCCTCGACCATCACCTTCACCTGAGAATTCTGCAAACACCCCAGTTCGATAACATCACCGGCCTGAAAATTCAGAAGATCGCGCAACCGCAGGGTGATTTCGGCAATCTGCCCGCTGACCGTGGCCCGTAAACCATAGACCCCCTGCTGGATAATATCGTGCCAACTGCTTCCGCGCTGGGGCATGAAGGAGCCGGCCGCTTCCCGCAGCCGATCAGCCAGAGGCTCCAGTGAGGCGTGAGGGATAATCAAGGCCACCGATCCGGTGACCTCATCAATGGCCACGGAAAATCTGGCCAGGACCACCCCGGCGTCTTGGGAGACGACATTTACCAGCCGCGGGTTGTTTTCAATCTTGATCAGGGCAACCAGCACCTCCTCGATGGGAGCGAAGGCCTTTTTGAGATCAAGGCAGCTATCGATCATGATGATCTTGAGGAGATTGGTCTCGATGGTCGTCAAGGCGCGGTTCATCTCCACGACCTTACTCTCGCTGCCGCCGCCTCCTAGCTGCATCTCCAGAATGACAAACGGCAACTTTTCATCAATGACCAGCAGACCACCGGCCCGGAGAGGGTCCAGGTCCAGGACCCCGATGGCGCCGCAAGGCATCAGCTTTGCCAGTGCCTGGTCGAATTGCAGATAGTCGATGCTGCTGGTTTGAATATTGACCGAACGCTGCAGCCGATTGGCCAGGGAGGCCGACAGGTTATGGCCAAAGGAGTCCAGGATGATATCGAGATTGGGGATCTTTGAGCCCCCTCCCCCCGGCAACCGCGTAAGGTCCAGCTTGGAAACATTTCTCCCCTGCTGATCGACCGCGACGGAATCGTCATCAATTGTCCCGGGGCCGCTGGGAAAATCGCCATGCTTAACGGCCGCCAGCAGTTCGGAAATTTCATCCTTGGTGAGAATCCTCTCCATGCCTCACCTACTGGACAATGAAGTCGGTGAAATAGAGCGTCTTGACTTTACCCTTGGGTAAAATGGAGTTGATTTTCTCCATCAGGTCGGCCCGGAGCTGCAATTTCCCCTGCATGTCCCGCAGCTCCAGCAAGGTTTTGTTGCTGAGCAGCAGGATGATGGCATCCTTGATTTGGGCCTTGTGGGCGTTGGCATCGGCGACGGCAGCCGGGCCGGTCATCTCCAGGGTGATGGCAGCCTTCAGGTATCTGGGCTCCTGGTCATCCAGCAGGTTGACGATGACGTCGTTGAACTCCACCAGATTACCGGCGGCCGCCCCGCCTTCGCCGCCGCCCTCACCACCGCTGGGAGCAGCTTCTTCGGCAGCAGGGGCAGCCCCCCCTTCCTTGACCGCCCCGCCGCCGCTCTTATGCCCGAGAAAATAGCCACCGGCACCGACACCGATCATTAACAGAACGGCGACCGCCGCCATGATGATCATATTCTTACTTCCGCCCTTGGGGGCCCCCTCTGCATCAGCCATGGTTCTTCTCCTGCTCCGTGTTGTTGGGAGATCTCGGGAAAGTTTCTTTCCCAGGAGAAAAGCAAAGCGTGTGCCACGCGGGAGATATTTATTTTTTTGCAATAATACCAAGGGGCTGAACAACCACCGGCAAAAAAAAAGGGCCGTTCCCACAGGAACGGCCCAGCCCAGTCAAAAGTTTGACCGAGAGTTAGCGCTTAAGATTGATCAGGTCGTTGAGCATCTCATCGGTGGTGGTGATGATCTTGGAACTGGCCTGGAAGCCGCGCTGGCTGGTGATCATGTTGACGAATTCCTGGGCCAGATCAACGTTGGACTGTTCCAGCGAGTTGGTGAAGATCTTGCCGATACCGGAACCCACCGTACCGACGATGGCAGAGCCAGACTGGTTGCTACTCTCGAAGGTATTGTTCCCCTGCTTTTGTAAGCCGGAGGGGTTGGAAAACTTGGCCATGGCGATCTGATACAGGGCGCGGGGCTGGCCGTTAGAGTAGTTGCCCAGCACCTTGCCCTGGTTGTCGACACTCAGTTTGGCCACGGTCCCGGTGGCATAGCCATCCTGGGACTGGGAGATAACCACCGAGGCATTGGAATACTGGGTGGTGTCGAAGGCAAGATTGAGCAACTGGGTCTGATCGGAGTTGTTGTTCCAGGTCAACACCCCAGCGTTGGTCGGTTGGGTGGCCGGATTGACGGCAGTCATCTCACCGTTGATATCGAAGAACAATGAGCCGCTGCCGATCACGGTCGGGCCGGCGACCCCACCAGTCTCGGAGCCATCGACGGTGGCGTTCCACTCCCACTCCAGGGGGTTGGCGACCGGATCCCTCTTGCTGAAATACATGGTCATCAGATGGGGGTTGCCCAGGGAATCGTAGACATTGATGGAGTTGGCGTAGTTGCTGGTATTGTCCGGATTGGTGATATCAAAGGGCCCCACGTAGGGGGCGCTGGCATCGAGATTGGTGGCCAACTGGACGTTGACCGTCGCCTTGGGGGCGCTCAGGGTGGTGGTGTCCACCTTGATGTCGGCCAGATCGCCGGAGGTGTTGCCGGCGGCGTTCAGGGCATAGCCCTGGACCCGCTGCCCTTCCGGGTTGACCAGATAGCCGTCGGCGTTAAAGCGGAAGGCCCCGGCCCGGGTGTAGAGGTCGCCCCCGGTGGTCGGTTCCTTGACGATGAAAAAACCATCACCCTCAATGGCCATGTCGGTATTGATCTCGGTATTTTCGAAGGTGCCCTGGTTGAAGAGGTTGTCGATGGTGGAGAGACCGACACCCCGGCCCACCTGGCTGGCGCCACCGGAACCAGAGACGGTGCTGGAGAGCAGGTCGGAGAAAAGTGTCCGGCCGGTCTTGTAACCGACGGTATTGTTGTTGGCGATGTTATTACCGATCACCGACATGGCGCTACCGTTGATGGAGAGCCCGCTGATTCCGCTGTAGAGAGAAGAGATGATGCCCATATTGTCCTCCTTCTTGTTGTGCCGCTTCAGTCAGTCGGCGGCTTGTGAACCTCCTCGGAGAGGACCGGTTCGTTCTTAAGCTATAATTGCACTATCGATGTTAGTGAAAACGTTTCCTTTCAAAGCCTCCCGATCGACCACCGTCACCACTGTCTGGTTTTTGACGCTGACCACCAGGGCATTGTCATCCAGAAGCACCAGGGAATCCCGGCTCCCCTTGGCCTCGACACTCGACACCGCCTGATTCAGCCGGGTCAGTTGTTCCGGGCTCATGGCGATCCCCCGGCTGGCCATGCGCTCCTGGGCATGGCGAGAGAAGCGGACCGGTGCGCTCTGGCCCTTGAGGACTTCGGCAAAACTCGTCCCGGCGGGAGCGGTTCCCCGACCAGTACTCCCAGCCGCCGGTCTGGCGATGGCTGGCGCGACGACCCCGGGAAGAATTCTAAAGAGATCGTCCATTTCAGGCCCCCGTGACCCGCAGGATATCGGCCAAATTAAAATCCCCCACGCTGGTGGTCAGGACCGTGCCGTCGGCCCCGAGATTGACCCCGTCCACCAACCCGTTGACGCGGCTGTCAACCGGTGTGGCCTTGCCATTATCGGTCCGCTCGATCACCAGATGGTAGTCTCCGGCCACCGCCTTGCTGCCATTGATCTTGGTGCCGTCCCAGGAGTAGTCATGGGCGCCCACAGCGCCCGAGGCCTGCGGCAACACCGCCACCACCTGGTTATTGGTATCCAGGACCTTAACCGATACCGATGCCGCAGCGCTGGCCAAGGTGTAGCCGAAGCCCACCGTGGCACCGGAATATTTAAAGTCCGGCCCCTTCATCTCGACATTCCGGCCGATCAAGGTAAAAGAGGAAAGCCGCTCCAGGTCCTGGCTGGTGTTACTGGCCTGGGCCATCGCCGTCAGGTTGGAGTTGACGGTGGTCAACTGCTCCAGAGAACTGAATTGCGCGAGCTGGGCGGTAAACGCGGTGGGATCGCTGGGGTTCAGCGGGTCCTGGTTCTGTAGCTGGGCCACCAGGAGCTTCAGGAAATCGTCCTTGCCCAAGGTCGGTTTAGCAGAAAGCGCAGCCGTCGTCGGCGTGCTGGTGGTTGCACTGTTGGTTACATTGCTGACCATATTTATATCCTCCGGTTAACTCTTATACCCGCAAACTAAAGCCTGATGCGGCCGACCAGCCGCTCTCGCCGTGGCCATCTGGCCACGCCGCAACCGTTGCCCCCGCCGGTGTCTCGGGGACCCGGTAACGGTATTGCGGCATCTGATTCTGCTCGCGCTGCTGATTTGCCGCATTGCCGCCATCGCGCCGACCGTCACAACTCACCTGGAGATCGCTGATCTTCACGCCCTGGGACTCGAAGGCCTCCCGCAGACGCGGCAGATTGCGCTCCAGGACCTCTTGGACCATCTGGGTCTGGGAGTGGAGGTGTGCCCGCAGGCCGTCCTTGCCGGAAACCAGCTCGACCCGGACCTCCCCCAGTTCCTTGGGGTGGAGGAGCATGGACAGGTTGGTTTCGCCGCCAGCGCTGGACATGCTCACCCGGCTGACCACCTGCTCGACAATCCTGGACTCTGGCAGGGCCGGTGCGGTGGGAACGGGCGGTGCCTGCGCCGGAGCGGTCACCTTGGCAGGTCCCCCGACCGTTGCGTCATCGCGTCCGTGCATAAGGGTGGAAAAAACCGTCTTCCCGGAATCGCTGGTCCGCCCAACTTCTTCAGCCTTTACGGTCGTAGGCCGGGTAAAGGAAGAAAACTGCCGACCATCGCTTCCGGAATCGCCGTGGGCCGTCTGCACAACCGCAACGACCGGCCCATCGGGGACGCCGACTTGGGCCGGAGCCCCCACCGGAGGATTCTCGCTGGCGGTCTTGGCCGGGTGTTCGACCTGCGATGTCACCATATTGACACCAGCGCCAGGTGCCTGGGCCATCACCGCCTGAGCACTCCCGATGACGCGGGCCGTCACTTCTGAACCGGCAGGAGCAAGGGCCGACCCGGTCACTACCGGGGACGCGACCGTTGCTGGGGCCGCAGCAACTTCCGGGCTCTGCGGCGCCAGGAGCTTACCGGGGGCATCCGTCATCCGGGCCACGACCAGCCGCTCTGTCCCAGCGGGAGCCGGGGAAATTTCAGTCGAGTTGGCACCAGATGAGAAGCCAGATGGTTTGGCCGGTTTAAACATACCTGCCAAATTGCCCTCGATATCAAGCGGGGCAACTTCCGCTTGGCGGATGGGGTTTAAGTCCGACCCGGTTTCAGGAGAAGTGAGTGCTAAGCCGAGGACGCTGAGCGGGTTATCCGAGGTATTGCCGGACCGGCTCAACCTGGCCGAAGCAAACCCCGGGGCTTGAGCGACGTCCTCTGCCACCATGCGACTCCCATTCACCCCGGCGGCCCCGGTATTCACATTTTGCTTCGCGTTGGCAAAAGCGCCCGACAGCTCCGTTTCCCCCACTCCGGAGGGTGCCATCGGGACCTGCACGCCCAATGGCTCCGGCGGGATCGCTGCGGCACCAGTATTTTTCGTTTCCAGCACTCCCCCCGGCAAAAGCTGCTCCGCCCCTTTCATCGGGACCACCTGAGCCGCCTGGGCTACCATCCGATCGGCCCCCCCCCCCGGCCCGCGGGCCCGGTCGAGACCGACCTGGGCTAACTGGCCCTGGACTGCTGCTGTTCCCTGGGCCTTTTGGAAACCGGACGCCGTCACCGGTTCGGGTGCCTTCCCCCCCAGCGCCGCCAGTGGAATCGTCAACACCTGCGGGGCGGCCAACCATTGGGACTGAGCTTGCGCCAATCCAGGCTGGGCTATTGTAGTCAAGTCTTCTTCGGCCGTAAGCTGGGGCTGGTTATCTTTTGCTTTGCTGCCACCGGCAACAAGTTCGCCCGCCGCCACCCCGGAACCGCTGGAAACAACCGCTCCAGCGACTACTGGTTTTGGGGCCGGATCACCGCCGTTATTATCCTGCCGGGCGTTCCGGACCGGAACTTCTCTTGCTTCATGGCGCGCTGGATTTTCCCGGCCCGCGACCCGATCGGCAGCCCGATCGGCAGCCCGATCGGCAGCCCGATCGGCAGCCCGATCGGCAGCCCGATCGGCGTCTTGATCGGCAGCGTGGTCGGAAGCCCGCTCCAGCGATTCGCGTTCCACCCGCAAGGTCTCGGCGAAATCAACGCCGGACTTCTCCTGGCTACCGGCGGCCGGCGTCAGCAGGGGAGTTGTTTGTGGCAAGCCGGGCATCATAGAGATCATGCGCGCAGTCTCCTCATTTCCTTTTTCCGCCGGCCATCAGATCAACACCTCCCAGTGAGGAATAGGCCGCCGAAAGTCTGGTGGCATCCTTGGCCGGGAGGTTGTCCATGATCTTGGCGCTGGCCTTGGGGCTGATCCCTTCCAGGATGGCCACCGCCAGTTTCTGGTCCATATCGGCCAGTAACTGGGCGTATTGGCTGGGCGACATCTTGGAATAGATCATGCTGAGTTCCTTTATCCGTTTGGCCTCGATGGCGTTTTTCGCTGCCACCATCTGCTGAAGCGATTCACGAAGCTTCTGTAACTCCGTGAGCTTCTTCTCGACCTCCTGGCTCAGAGTCTTTAGCTCAATTTCACGTTGATCGAGTTGTTGCGTCTTTTGTTGATATTCGGCCTGGAGCCGGGTTCGTTCCTGGTCGAGATTGTAGACCAGCCGTCGCTCCTCCACGGTCCCCGGGGCAGCAATAGCCGGCACATCCCCGGCAAAGACCTGCTCCAGGCGGTAAGGCGAGAGCCAGAACAACCCCAGTCCGAGCATGACAACCACGACAAACAATTGGATCAAGCGGCGCATAGGTTCACCTCTCGTGGAATTTCTGGATGGCGATTTCGTCAAGGACCCCGTTTTCCTGGTGCCGTAGTCCAGCGTTCTCTTCAGCCACCTGCTTTTCCTTCAGTTTTTCCAGTAGCTGCTTCGCGGTACTGGCGGCCACCAGGTCCTCCCGCTGGGCTTCGACCGCGCGGGCCGCTTCGGCGCAGCGTTCCTGCAACCCCACCAATTCTTCCGCCAAACGGTCGTGCTGCCCCTGATAGAGCAGGAGTTCGTCCGGCGCCACCCCCTCGCTCTTGCGCTGGGCAAACTCGGCGGCTGCTGCCGTGATGAATTGTTGCGCCCTGCTCAGTGCTCGCTGCAACTCCTGCTCCTGCTGGACCGCCAGCGCCATGGCCTGCTGGGCCAGGGTTTCCAACGCCCGCCGGTGGCCGAGCACCTTTTCAAGTCGAAATTTCGCCACTGTTCGTTCCTCTAAGCCTTCCCGTCACGCCGGGCGGCCACCAGTTTCTTTAAGCCTTCCACCGACTCCGCCATATCAAACTTCTCATCCATATCCTGACAGAGAAAAGCGTTTGAGGCATCGATCCGCCCCAGAGCGTAATCAATTTTGGCATTACTCCCCCCGACATAGGCACCGATATTGACCAAGTCCTCTGCCTCCCGATACGTCGCGAGAATTTCGCGGACCTGCCCGGCACTCCGCAGGTGCTCGGGAGAAACGATGTCCCGCATGACCCGGCTGGCCGAACCGAGGATGTCGATGGCGGGAAAATGGTTTTTGGCGGCGATCTGCCGGGAAAGAACGATATGCCCGTCAAGAATGGAGCGCACGGAATCGGCGATGGGTTCGTTCATGTCATCCCCTTCCACCAGCACGGTATACAGGCCGGTGATGCTGCCGCCGGCGCTGAAACTACCGGCCCGCTCCAGCAATTTCGGCAGGGTGGCAAACACGGAAGGGGTATACCCCTTGGTGGTCGGCGGTTCACCGATGGCCAGGCCCACCTCGCGCATGGCCATGGCAAAACGGGTGACCGAATCCATCATCAAAAGGACGTCCATGCCCAGGGAGGCGCAATATTCTGCTATGGTCGTGGCCACAAAGGCCCCGCGCTTACGCAGGAGCGGCGACTGGTCGGAGGTTGCCACCACCACCACCGAGCGGGCCAGCCCCTCCGGGCCCAGGTCGCGTTCGATGAATTCGCGCACCTCCCGACCCCGTTCGCCAATCAGGGCAATGACATTGACATCGGCCCGGGCATGCCGGGCCATCATCCCCAGGAGCACGCTCTTGCCCACCCCCGATCCGGCCATGATCCCCAACCGCTGCCCCAGGCCGCAGGTCAGCATACTGTTGATTGCCCGCACCCCCAGATCGAGGGGCTGCTCAATTTTTCGGCGCTGCATCGGTCCCGGCGGCAGGGCGTAAATCTGCACCTCAGTCTCCATGGCCGGCAGCGGCGGCCCGCCATCGATGGGTTCCCCCAGGGCATTGATGACCCGGCCCAGCAGCGCCTCACCTACCCCCATACTGACCGTGCTCCGGCAAACCCGGATCAGACTGCCCGGACCCAACCCTCGCAGCTCCCCCATCGGCATCAACAGGGCCCGCGAATCACGAAAGCCCACCACCTCCGCCGGAACCGGTGGTTCGCCACCCAAGGGCATCAGCTCACACATGGAACCCACCGAGGCCTCGGGGCAATACCCCTCGACGACCAGGCCGACAATCTTGGTGACCTTGCCCCGCACCTTCAGGGTCTGGGTATGGTGGATTTTCTGGAGCAGAGGGTTCATAGAAATTTATACGTGCCTAAAGTTGTGGTTGCTTAAAATTGATATCGCTTCACAGCTTCCGTCCTGCCCCCAGCCCTTCACTTTTGTGGGTAACGCGGTTCGTTCATTAGGAATTTTTCGCTTCTTCCTCACATAAGAGCTTCTCTAAAAGAATATCCCGCAACTCCCCGAGCTGTCCATCAATGCTGGCATCGACCTGGCCCAGTTCCGACTCGACCAGACATCCGCCCCGGCTGACCGTGGCATCCCCCTCCATGGTGATATTCTTCAAGCCGCTGATACTTGCCATGAACAAGGACTTTTTCTCCATGACCATGGCCAGGTCGTCGGGATGCACCTTGACATGATAGGAATCGGCATGGATTGCCGCCTGCAGGGCCGCCTCCAGGGTAGTGAGAATAATGCTGGGATCGGTCTGAACCTCGCGGCGGATGACCTTCTCGGCAATCGCCAGCACCAGCCGGAGCATATCGTCGGTGCTGTTCGTCAACACCTCCTCGCGCAGACGGCTCAATTCGGAAAAGTTTTCGGCCAGCATTGACACAAACTCATTCATCTGCAGATCATGGAGGTTACCACGCGCCGCCCCGGCACCATCCGGCGTCAACTCCTGCGGCTGGTGAGGCTTGGACTGTTCAGGAGATCCCTTGCGCGCCTGTCCCGACAGCACGACCGGCTGAGCAAAACTGACCACCTGGAAGCCGCCACGGTTAGGCGGCTGACCAAAACTGACCGCCTGGAAGCCATCACCGTTGGCCGAAAAATCCGCCCCCCTTGCTCCAGTAAGATCCAGTTCCGCAAAGCACACATTCTGCAACTGGTGCGCGGCAGCACCTTTATGGATTTTCGCATCAGACCATGACATCGCTCGCCCCCCGCCCTGGAATTGCCACCTTACCTTCCTCCGACAGACGCATTGCCGCCTGAATGATTTCCTGCTGGGCCGCCTCCACATCGGACAGCCGGATCGGCCCCAGGGCCGCCAGATCGTCCTTGATGGTTTCCGCCGCCCGGCTGGAGATGTTGCTGAAGATCTTCTCCTTGATCTCCTCCCCCGCGCTTTTCAAGGCCTTGACCAGGGTATCGTTGTTGATCTCCCGCAGGATCATCTGGATACCGCGGCTGTCGATGACGACCAGCTCCTCGAAGGTGAACATCTTGCGCCGGATGGCCTCGGCCAGGGCGGGATCGTTGATCTCGATCTGACTGAGGATGGCGCGGTCTTTACCCTTGCTCAGGCGCCCGAGGATATCGACCACCTTGTCGACGCCGCCGACCTGCTGATGGTCCCGGCTGACCACCATGCCGATCTCCTCCCGCAGGGAGTCTTCAATCTGCTTGATCACCTCCGGCGAGACCTTATCGATCTTGGCAATGCGGTACATGATGTCCGCCCGTTTTTCCTCGTCGAGAAAATCGACGATCTTGCTGGTATGTTCCGGGGTCTGGGTGGACAGGACCAGGGCCACAGTCTGGGGATGTTCGTGCTCCAGGAGACCGGCGACCATCCGGGGCAGCATCATGGCGATGGTTTCCAAGGGCCGGAAACTCACCCCGGCGGAAAGCTGCTCCATCAGCATCTCCCGGCGTTTCGGGTTGTTGCTGCCGGCAATGGCCTTCTGGACAAAGGCCTCCCCCTTGACGTAGATCCCGGCGTTCTCTTCCTGGGCCTTTTCGAATTTTTTGATGACCTGCCGGGCCACTTCAACGGGGATATGTTCCATGCCCATCATGCAGCGGCTGATTTTGCGGATGTCCGCATCCTCCAGTTCCTCGAAAACGGTGGCCGCAGCCTCCTCACCCAGACAAAGCAGAAGGATTGCCGCCATCTCAACTCCCGATAATCGCGACATCTGCATTACTTCCGCCATTCTTAACTCTCCTTCAAAAGTGCCTTAAGATATTAAATTGCTGAACCCACAAACAGCCGAAGTGCGTCATTACGAGAGCGACGAAGCGAGTTCATCACAACTTATACGAGCCTCGTGCAAAACTCCAAAAAGGTCCCTCCCCCTACTCGCGCAGCCAGGATTTGATGATCTGGGCCGACGGAGCCTTCTGGGAGATCACCTGGTCCCGGAGCCGCTTGCCGAGAAGGTCCTGATTGGCATTGGCATACGGCTTGTACTCTTCCTCAGCCCCCGCAGCACCACCGGCCATTTCCGACTGCATCTGCCCAACGGTCTTGAGCGGCGTGGCCGTCTGCCCCGCCCCACCCCCCATGGATTTAAGCAGCGGCCGGAGGAGCAGGAAATAAACCAGGACTCCGGCCAGGAGCAGCAGGCCATATTTTATATAGGGCAGGTAGGTATAAACCTTACTGGCGACCGTGCTCGGTTCGGTCGGTGTTTCCAGCTCGAAGGCGTTGGCGAAGGGCAGAGAGCTGATCTCGAACTTGTCGCCCCGGGTTGCATCAACCCCCAGGGCACTACGGACCATGCTCTCCAGAGAGGCAATTTCCTGGGCGGGACGCGGAATGAAGGCCGGTTCCGGCGCCTTCCCATCGGCGCCCACCGGCGCCCGGCGATCAGCGACCATCACCGCCACCGACAGATTTTTGACAGTGCCGACCGGGAAGACCTTCCGGCTCACCACCTTGCTGACTTCGTAGCTGATCGTCCCCTCGGTATGACTTGAGCCCGAGGTGGCCGAATTCTTACCGCTCCCCTTGAGATTGGCAGCAACCCCGGGAACTCCCGAGGCCACTTCGCCGCCGTTATGATCCTCGCTGGTCTGCTCGCTGCGCACCACACTGCCGTCCGGGTCATAACGCTCTTCGGTCTGCTCCTGCTGGGAGAAGTCGACATTGGCGGTCACCCGCACCACCGAATTGCCTATCCCCAGGGCGCTGTCCAGCAACGACTGGGCGCGGCCCTCCATCTGTTTTTCCAGGGCCACCTGGTACTCCAGCAGTCCCGGGGTGGCAGGGCCTGCGCTTTCGTCACGGGGCGGCCGGGTGAGGATCCGGCCGCTGGAATCGACCACCGTCACGTGCTCAGCGGCTAGACCTTCGATACTGCCAGACACCAGGTTACGGATGCCCAGGATCTGGCTCTCGCTCAGTTCCGCCCCCGGCGACAGTTTCAAGATCACCGAGGCGGTGGCCTGCTGCTGTTGGGCCTGGAAGACCCGCTTTTCGGGAATCACCAGATGTACCCGGGCGGCCTTAACCGGCCCCAGGGAGGCAATGGTCCGGCTCAATTCTCCCTGCAAGGCCCGCAGGTAGTTGACCCTCTGGGAGAAGTCGGTCATCCCGAAGCTCTGCTTGTCGAAGATCTCGAAGCCAACCCCGCCGCCCTTGGGCAAGCCGGAGCCAGCCAGCTGCAACCGCGCCTCATACATCTGGTCGGCCGGGACATAGATCGCCGTCCCCTCGTTTTCCAGCCGGTAGGGTATCTTCTGGTCCTTCAGCCACTTGACGATTTCCGCCCCGTCATCGCTGGCCATGTTGGCAAACAACAGCCGGTAGTCGGCGCTTTGCGTCTGAAAGATAATGGCCCCGAAAAAAGCCAGACTGAGCAGGGCCACGGCCACCATGGCCAGCTTACGGGGATTGAATTGACCAAAGTACGGGCCCAGCGCGGGGTTTTGGACGGTATCAGCCATGGATAAAGTGCCTCCGGTATCCGATTGTGGGCAAATTATGGGTAAAAAATATTTCGTTCAAAAGGAGCCTCTTGCAAAAGTCTCGAAAGCAGACTCCCCCATCAGACCTGCATCCGCATGATTTCCTGATAGGCATCGATAACCTTGTTCCGCACCTGGAGCAGCAAGCGCATGGAGATGTCAGCCTTTTCCATGGAAATCATGACCCCGTGCAGGTCTTTTGACTCACCGGTCTGGAGTTTCTCGACGGCGCTGTCGGCCGCCACCTGGTTCTCATTGACCTTCTCCACCGCCGTTTTCAGGGCATCGGCAAACCCTTCGACCGGGGACTTTGCCGGGGCACCGCTCTCCATGGGGCGAAGGGCATTGAGATGGCTTACCAGTGTGATATCGCTCATTTACCTACCTCCCGATTTCCAGGGCCTTCATGGCCATGTGCTTGGTGGCCTTAACCGCCGCGATATTGGCGTCGTAGGCGCGGGTGGCGGTCATCATGTCGGCCATCTCTTCAAAAAGGTTGATGGACGGCATGGCCACCTGGCCTTCTGCATCGGCATCGGGGTGCGACGGGTCGTAGATCATCTTGGGTGGATCGTCGCTCTGACGGATCTCGGCAACCTCCACCCCTTGAATGGCGGCGCCCTGCATCTTTTCTTTAAGACTCTTCTCGAAGATCTTGCCGGTGCTGCGGAACACCACCTCCCGCTTCTTGTATGGCCCGCCTTCCGGGGTGCGGGTCGTCTCGATGTTGGCGATATTGGAACTGATCGCGTTCAACCGGAGCCGTTCAGCCTTGAGCGCCGAGCTGCTGATTTTCAGGGAATCGAATACGTCCATGCCCATTTTTCTCCTCCTACTTCCCTTCCAGGATAACGTAACGGAGCAACCCCAGTTTCTTGGTGATCATCTGGGTTGCGGCATCGTAAAGCATCTGGTTTTCCGCCAGGTTGAGCATTTCATCGTCAAGGTTGACACTGTTATGGTCGCCGATATCGCTGGGGTCGGATTGCCTGATGGCCCGGGGTGTTACCTTGGCGAAGGAGTCGACCCCGCCTCCCGCCCTTTCAGAGTCGGCCAGGGCCCGGCGCAAGCCGGTCTCAAATTCCAGATGCACCGCCCGGTAATCGGGGGTGTCAACATTGGCGATATTCGCCGAAATCGCCTGGTGGTTTTGCACCCGCAGATCCATGCTTTTCTGGAGCAGGCCGATGGTCCGGCCAAACAAATCGATAGTAGGCATCTCTTCCTCCCTCTTCTAAGAACGTCCCGGCCCTTTGGGGCCGTCACGAAACAACTGTTCCATTTATGACTGCTTGAATACGGCCCCTTATGCCGTTTACAGGCTCCAAATGTGCCAGTTGTTTTAACGACGGCTTAGTCGGCACTGGCCAGAGACAGCATTTCCCGTGCCAGCCCCTGCCAGTATTTCTCTTTGCCCTTCTCGACCAATTCACGGAGAAAGTTTATCCCCTGCTCATGCTCCCCCCGGTCCAGAAGAATTTCACCACACCGGTAACGGGACTGGTCAACAAAAAGATCGGCACCGATCAACTTCCGGTAGAGTTCCAGGGCCTGGTCGGAATTGCCCTCGCGAAACAACCGCTCCGCCCGCAGCAACTGCGCCCCGGGCTGGTCGACACCGGTCTCCTTGCCCAGCAGCAAACCGCCGAGGGCAACGCCAGTCTCCCCATCGCGCAGGGTCACCGCCACCGCCAGACGATGGCGCAGGTCCTGGACCTCCGGCAAGTCACTCTTGAGGGGCGCCAGCAGGGCTACCACCTCATCCAGCTTTCCCGACTCCAGCAGCATCCGCCCCTGCAACACCAGCAGCGGCGCCAGGGAATGGCCGACCGGGAACTTCTGCCGGTAGCGGCCCACCAATTTGACCAGATCATCCGGCCGGGCATCGGCATACAGCACTTCCGCCAACGGCAGATAATAGGGCTCGTCGCTGTTTTTCTTTTCCACGTGGTTGATCAGGTAATCGTAGATGCCAGCCGCCCGCTGATACATCCCCATGTCGCGGAACACCCGACCCACCTGCAGGGCAAAACCTGGCGACAGGGTGAAGTTCGACAGGAGGTCCCGGTTCTTTTCGACCATCAGCATGGCCTCGTACGACTTGCCACCCTGCAACAATTCCGTCACCAGCGGTTCCAGTTTCTGCAGGATCAGGATCTCCGCCTCGCTCCGCAACCTCCCGGCCGCAAAATCGCGGCGGAAGGCTTGCAGCAGCTCAATGGCCCGGCGGTTGTCACCAGCCATGGCCACGGCCAGGGCGTACTTAAAGGCGGCTTCCTCCCGCAAGACCCGGTCCCGGGCCGTGGCGGCAATGCTGGCATATTCGGTGCTCCGTTGCTCGATCAAACTCTTGTCGCCGCCGGTCATGACCATGTCAAGCTCCAGCAGCCAAGCCCGGAAGGCCCCCTCACTGCCTGGACTACGGCGGCGGATTGTCACGCACCGTTCCAGCGCCAGGGGGACCTGGCCCAATTTGCGGGCAACCCGGGCAGCGGCAAAGAGCGTCAACGCCCGCCCTTCCGGGGCCTGGGGGACCCCGGCTAGCTGGGTAAAGGCCTTCTCGGCGGCCTTGATCTCACCCTGTTTTTCCAAGGTTTCCGCCCAATACACCTGGGAATACAGGTCCATGGCATCGTTACCGGCCTGGGCCAACCAGCGGCGGTAGACGGCCATGGCCTCCCGGTGTTGCCCCAGAGCAGCCACCCGGGCATCGGCCGCGCGCAGGAGCACAGCCCGCGAGAACCTGGGGCCATCAGAATTGGTGATCATCGCCAGTACAGTCAAGGCCTTCCGGGGCCGGCCGATGGCTAGCTGCACCTCCGCATAGAGCAGTTCCGCCGCTGGCTCGCCAGCCTGTCCGGGCTCATTGCCCTTGGCCAGCAGCGGAGCAAGCTCGGTTACAGCGCCATACGGATTGCCGCCCCTGGCCCTGGCGCAGGCCGCCATCACCGTGAACCGGTTAAGGTAGCGCGACTGCGGACACTCCTCCCGGAACGTGTGGTAGAGCTGGCGGACCGCATCGTATTTTCCCTCCTGCAACATGACCGCCCCGGTCATCAGCATAAAATATTGCCGGTCTTCCCCGGTCAGCTTCTCCCCTCCCAGCCGACGCAAGAGCTGACCAACATCGGACCACGCCTCGGCCTGGCTGCGCCGCCAAATCTCCCGCAGGACCTGGGCGGAACTGCTCCCAGGTTCGGGGACCACCGGCAGGGTGTATTGGAGCGGCAGCGTCCAGACGATGGGGGTTTCAAAATCCCGGAAGAAAAGGCCCCAGTCACTGGAATAGTGCGATTTAGCGGCGGTCCTGGGCTTGATGGTGTCATCACCTACCCCAGTCCCGCCAGTCAGACTGCGGCCGACCTTCGGCGGCACCGTGCCGCTGGTTGACGCCCACAGGACGTGCATTTCCAGGGTCTTGCTGTGGCCATCCATGTCCACCCTGGCCCCGCGGGGAACTTCCGTCATCAAAAATGAAACCATCAGACCGGTCATCTTTTCGGTAAGAACAATCTTGGCCACGGAGCCACCCTGTTGCTGGGCAGAGGCAAAGGCGGGGCCAATGGCCGTATCGAAAAGGAACAAGTCAATTCTTTGACCGGAGACATCCAGACGGTAACGGGGCCGTTTGGTAAATTCCAGGCGCAGCACCGTTTCCTCCTGGGCCTCTCCCCGGCCCAGATTCAACAGACGAGACTCTTCCGCCGCGTGGCTTTCAGGCACGGCCAAAAACAAACAAAGGCAAATTGTGAGAAGGTAATGGAGCACGTTTATTCTTCACTCCGGCATGGGTTTTCTGAAATATTTTGCCAATTCCATGCCAACCCCGGGACCTCCTCCAAAAAATCCGGCCCGGTGACAGAATAGTCTCCTGCCCTGAGCGCCTGCCGCGTTGGCGTTTTCTCCCTATTTTCTGCTCTTAAAGAGAACAGCCGATTACGGCAGCAAGGGCCAGAGCGCCCGGCATGGCGCCGACCGTTGCCAGGCAAAAGAGCACCTTGTCGGGAGGGTCGGCAGAATAAAAACCGGCGGCAAACCGGGAAGCCCACCACCTCGCACAGCCCCCCGCGATAGTCATGATTTTGACACTGCACCCTGCGCCAACCCCTGGTAGCCGGGCCGGAACGCTCTGACATAAAAATATCCTGCCTGGGTTGACAGTGGCGACAGTTTCTGCACAGAATCTAAAAAGCAACTCGGGAAATGCAGCGGCATGTGGAGTTGAGGCGGCTGGAAATATTTGCCAATCGCCAACCTGAGCAAACACCTGAATTATTACTGGGCCCACGTTCTAAACATGGCCACTCCGTAGGGCTGGCCGCATCATTTGCTTTGCATACAAGAGGTCAACAAATGGCTGACACCAACCTAAGCGCCGACCAGATCGAAATCATCCAAGACTTCATCCAGGAAAGCCGAGAGATGATCGACACCCTCGAACCCACCATCATCGAACTGGGCGAGAGCTGCCAAAAGATCAACTGCTGGGAGGCCCTAAACTGCTCCCGCACCGATTGCCCTTGCCACAAACGCACCACGGGTGCCCCGTGCTGGCTGGAGGCGGGATTCGTGGGCGAGGGCAAGCAGATCTGCCCCTTTGCCAGCACCCCGCAGGAGTGCCTCGATTGCGCGGTGTTCCGCCAGATCAACGGCGACCGGGAAACCATGAACTCCATCTTTCGTCTCTTCCATTCCATGAAAGGCAGCGCCGGTTTCCTCGACCTGACCCACATCCAGAGGGCGGCCCACAGCGCCGAAAACCTGCTGGACCTGATCCGAAACGGCAAGATCGAGATGGTGCCGGAACATGTCGACCTGCTCTGCCGTTCCTGTGATTTTGCCAAGGCCGCCCTGGACCATCTGGAGGAACATTTCTCGGATGAGGCCATGGCCCAGGACGCCGAGATCATCGCCGGCCAGTTACGCGAGGCCATTGAGCTGGGGAAGGCGCTGGCCGCCATCGGCAGCACCGGTGGTGCTCCGCCAGCGGCCACTGCTGCCGAAACCGCCCAAGAAGCTACCCCCGAGGACGCGACCGCCAAAAAACTCGCCTCCTTCATCCTCGATGCCGACGATCTCCTGCAGAAAATCACCGAAGAACTCCTGCGCTGGAGCGGCCCCCTGCCAGCCAAGGATACCCTGGCCGAACTCTCCCATCTCGTCCAGGCCCTCAAGGGCCAATGCGGCCTGGCGGGGATGGCCGACATGGAACGGCTCTGCGGTCAGATGGAAATGCTACTGGACAGCGTCAGGGCCGGCACCGTCATCGAAGGGTTGGAGCCGCCCCAGCTGCTGGCCGAGCTGAGCGGTGTGCTGTATAACTCCGTCAGCGGTCTGGTGGAGGGCGGCGACGGTCGCATCGCCAACCTGGAACTCTACCTCAACAAGGTCTACCAGCTCCTCCACTCGCGCCTGGGCGACATCCTGGTCGATCGCGGCATCGTCAACGAGGCCACCCTGCAGGAGGCCTTGCAGCAACAGGAAAAACCGCCCCTGGGCCAGATCCTTACGGAAATGGGGGCCATCTCCAACCAGCAGCTAGACGAGGTCATTACCGAACAGAAAGTCCAGCGCGAGGAGATCAAAAAATCCGCGCCGCCGCCCCCGCCCGCGGCCACCGCCATCAAACGCCAGGACATCCGGGTCGACCTGGAAAAACTCGACTCCCTGATCAATATCATCGGCGAGATCGTCATCACCGAAAACATCGTCCTCTTCAACCCCGACCTGCGCGGGCTGGAGCTGGACAACTTCAACAAGGCCGGGGCGCAGCTCAGTAAACTGGTGCGCGAACTCCAGGAGCTGGCCATGACCATCCGTATGGTGCCGGTATCCGGGCTCTTCCGCAAGATGATGCGCTTGGTCCACGACCTGGGGGTTAAATCCGGCAAGAAGGTGGAACTGAAGCTGGTGGGCGAGGAGACCGAGCTCGACAAGACCGTCATCGAGATGATCACCGACCCGCTGGTCCACCTGCTCCGCAACTCCATCGACCACGGCATTGAAACCCCGGATGACCGCAAGAAGACCAAGAAACCGGAGAAAGGCACCATCGTTCTCTCGGCCAGTCACAAAGAGGGCGAGGTGTGGATCACCCTGGAGGACGACGGCAAGGGGCTCAACAAGGAAAAGATCCTGGCCAAGGCCATCAGCCGCGGCCTGGTCGAAGGGACCGGCGCCGATTTGAGCCCGGCCGCCTTGACCGGCCTGATTTTCCAGGCCGGTTTCTCCACCGCCGACAAGATCACCGAGATCTCCGGCCGCGGCGTTGGCCTGGATGTGGTCCGCCAGAACATCGAGAAGATCAACGGCAAAATCGAGGTCCGCTCAACGGAAGGAGAAGGCACCCGCTTCGACCTGCGCATCCCGCTCACCCTGGGGATCATCGACGGTATGCGAGTCCGGGTCGGCACCAATCGCTGCATCCTGCCCACCCTGTCGATCCGCGAATCCTTCTGTCCCAGGGAAGAGATGATCCGCACCACCCCCGGCGGCCATGAAGTGGTCCGGGTCCGGGACCTGTTCTATACCGTCATCCGTCTCCACGAAGTCCTCTGCCAGCCACCGGACTCCACCACGCTCAGCGACGGCATCCTGATCCTCCTGAGTTGTCAGGACAGCAATTACTGCCTCTTCGTCGACGACATCCTCGGCCAGCAGCAGACCGTGATCAAGGCGGTGCCGGATTATCTGGGGCAGGTTTCCAACTTCTCCGGTTGCACCATCCTGGACGATGGCCAGGTCTGCCTGATCCTGGACATCGCCCGGATCATCAGCAATTTCGAAAACAGCAACCGGATGCTGCTGCGCGACGAGAAACTGGCCTTGGCAGGGAAGGCCGCGAATTAAGGAAATACTTTTACTTCCCCTCTCCCCACCCTCTCCCACAAGGGGAGAGGGAGTTTGGAGCCTCCCCGCCCTTTATGGGAGTGGGAATTCGGAGCCTCCCCCCCTTATGGGAGAGGGAGTTCGGAGCCTCCTCCTCGTTTGGTGGGGGTTAGAAAACCTCCCCTCCCTTTATGGGAGGGGATTGAGGGGAGGGTCAATGAACCAAACCGCATCGGGCGTCCGGGGCTGACGACCAATTGGCAGATTATTCATCTTGGGAATTCGCGGTCAGGCGACCGCTCCCACAACAACCCACAACAATATTTTCTTCCCGCTTACCACCACGGGAATGACGAAACCGGACACTTGCCCAAGGAGGAATCCATATGACCACCGACACCAGTAGTGCCGCCATGGCAGCCAGCGAGCAGGAACAGGAAGATTCCCAGCGCGACAAATATCTGACCTTCCTGGTCGACACCGAGGAATACGGTATCGCCATTAATTACGTCACCGAAATCATCGGCCTCCAGCAGATCACCGCCGTCCCTGACCTGCCAGAGTCCCTCAAGGGGGTCATCAACCTGCGCGGCAAGATCATCCCGGTGATGGACATGCGCAGCCGCTTCCACCTGCCGACCCGCGACTATGACAGCCGCACCTGCGTGGTGGTAGTCAACCTGCACGAGACCATCGTCGGGTTGATCGTCGACCGGGTCAGCGAGGTCCACAACATCCCCGCCAGCCAGATCGAACCGCCGCCCCGGGCGGCCAAGGGCGGCTGCCGCTATATCCAGGGCATCGGCAAGGTCGGCGAACAGGTCACCATCCTGCTAGACATCGACGCCCTGCTTCATCAGGATGTGCGGCCGGAATTGGAGTCAATGCCCGGCAATTCCAACTGAAAACAACATTACTCTGGCTTTAAGATACAACAGTACCCAGGCCTGACTGGAAATCATTCCCGGTCGGCAATACTCATCGGAGGAAAAACGCATGAAGATTCAGGCCAAACTGTTACTGGCGTTCGCCGCGGTCGCCATGATGTGCGCGGCTGTCGGCATTGTCGGCTGGTGGGGTATCTCGAACCTGGCCGAGATCAACAATAATTTCACCGCCACCGGGGTCCCGGAGCTGGAAGGTCTGGGAATGGTCGATGCCGGTATTAACGCGGTGAAGTCGGCAGAGCGCACCATCCTCGACAAGCAGCTCAGCGCCAAAGACCGGGAGAAGGAAATCGACAAGTTTGCCAAGCGGTTGGCGGAAGTTGATGAAGGCATGAAGCTCTATTCCGGCACCGATAAAAACCAGGAGGAGCGTGCCTTGAACGACAAGGCCCAGACGGAGCTGACTGCCTGGAAGGCGGAGCACGAGAAATTTGTCTCCCTGGCCCGAAGTCTGCGCAGCGAGGAAGGCGCCAACAACGACGCCATCTTCGCCCAGATGCGAACTCTCACTTTCGGCGACCTGCGGGCGAGCTTCTACGCCATTGACGCCAGTGTCAAGGAACTCAAGGCCGCGACCATCCGCACAACCAACGAAGAAGGTGCCGATGGGGCCAAAACAGCCACTACCAACCTTTATTTAAACCTATCTTTCACAATCCTGTGCTTCCTCGCCGCCATGGGACTAGGCTTCTGGATATCCCGCCAAATCACCCTGCCGATGGTCCAGGGCGTCAAGTTCGCCGAGGAGATCGCCAAGGGTATCTTCACCAGCCGATTGCGGCTCAGCGCCAAGGGTGAGATCGGCCAGCTCGCTGCGGCCCTGGATCACATGGCCGAATCCCTCTCCCGCCAGGTCGAGGTCGCACGCTGTATCGCCGGTGGCGATTTGACCGTTAAGATCGAGCTCTCCTCGCCGCAAGACACCCTGGGCCTGGCCCTGCAGACCATGCAGCAGGGGCTCGCCGTCACCATCACCCAGACCAAGTTGGCTGGGAATGAGATCGCCAACGGCGCCCTGCAGATTGCCGATTCCAGCCAGTCCCTGGCCCAGGGCGCCTCCGAGCAGGCCAGCTCATTGGAAGAGATCAGCAGCGCCATGACCCAGATGTCCTCTCAAACCAAGATGACCGCCGACCACGCCAATAAGGCCCAGGAACTCTCCAACGCAGCCAGCGCCGCCGCCGACAACGGCAATCACCAGATGCAGCAGATGATGGAGGCCATGGAGGAGATCCGGATCGCCAGTCAGAGTGTTGCCAATGTTATCAAGGTCATAGAAGAGATCGCCTTCCAGACCAACATGCTGGCCTTAAACGCCGCCGTCGAGGCCGCCCACGCCGGCCAGCACGGCAAGGGTTTTGCCGTAGTGGCCGAAGAGGTCCGTAACCTGGCGGCCAGAAGCGCCAAGGCCGCCAAAGAGACCGCCGACCTGATCGCCGGTTCGGTAGCCAAGACCGAAAACGGCGCCAAGATCGCCGACCAGACTGCTGCCGCCTTGGGCGAAATCACCGAGCGGATCGCCCAGTCCTCCGATCTGGTTCGGAGCATCGCCCAGGCCGCCCGGGAACAATCTCAGGGGATTGACCAGGTCAGCCAGGGTCTGCACCAGATCGATCAGGTGACTCAGCAGAACAGCGCCAACGCCGAGGAAGGCGCCGCCGCCTCGGAAGAGTTGTCCGGCCAGGCCTCCCACCTGAACCAGTTGATGCAGGCCTTCAAGGTGGACAGCGGCAACACCGTCATCAATCCGTCACAGCAGATGAAACGGCCGGTCAAACAACTGGGGATGGCGTAGCAGTCCCTTGCGGCAGCGGCCAATCCCAGCGCGGTTGTCCCGGATGATGCCGAGTTCGGAAAATATTGGGCTGAGTTTGTCGGCTTACTAAGCCTCGTGAAATAGAGAGAAAGTCCCCTCCCCCCTTGTGGGGGAGGGTTTAGGGTGGGGGGAGAGGTTGCATGAAATCAAGAGAGAGTCACTTCACCCTCCCCCCAACCCCCTCCCATCAAGGGAGGGGGAGACATGCGAAATATACCGAGCCAAGGGATTAGATTAAACAGCAGTTGGCCAGCATAGCACATGGAGTTGCTATGAAATTGAATACAAATGTTCCTTCAGCCTTAACACCGTAACAATAGGAGATAAAATGCCCAGGATCACCGCCACCATCCTGCCCGCCCTGCTGTTTCTGGCCACCGCCGCCCCGGCCCTGGCCGAACCGGCCGGTGAGGTCGAGGACCTGCGCCAGAGGCTGGAAAAACTGGAGGCCCGCCATGAAGAACCGGAAGGCTTCGCCATCGCCGCCGGCAAGAAGATCCTCACCGTCTCCGGTGAACTTGAGATTAATGCAGCCTATACCGACACCAGCGATAAACCGGCGGAAAGCAATTTCACCGTGAAGACCGCCCAGATCAACTTCGACGCCGCCGTCTCCGACCGGGTCAAGGGGCGCCTCGCCCTGCTCCACGAGGAAGGTGAGGAACCGGTCGTCAACATCGACGAGGGGTATATCGCCTATACCCGGCCAGAGATTCTGGGTGGATCACTAAAAGTCACCGCCGGCCGGGCCTACCTGCCCTTCGGCGCCTTCGTCAGCGCCATGGTGTCTGACCCGCTGACCCTGGAACTGGGCGAGATCCGCAAGACCGCCCTGCTCACCGGCTGGGAAAACGGCAGGATCGCGCTCCAGTTGGCGGCCTTCAACGGCGACCGGGACACCAGCGGCACGAATGTCATCGACAACGGGGTCGTCTCCGTGACTTTTGCCCCCAGCGAACAACTCAGTTTTGGGCTCTCCTATCTCTGCGACCTGGCCGAGACCAAAGGAAAAATCCTCGGCGAGGCCACCGCCGCCTACGAGCAGAATGTCAACGCGGCCAGCGCCAATATCAGCCTGAAATTCGCCCCGGTGACTGTCACCATCGAATACCTGGGGGCGCTCCGCGAGTTCTCAGAGGCGATGCTGGCCGACCCGGCCAAAGCCAAGGAGCTGACCGGCCGCAAGCCCCAGGCCTGGTTCGCCGAGGTGGGCTATGCCCCCAGCAAAGATTGGGCCGTAAGTGGCCGTTATGAAAAAGCCAAGGACTACCAGGATGATGTCGCCCGCTACGGCGCCACCGTAAGCTATGGGCTGGATACCAACACCACCCTGTCGCTGGAGTACCTGTACAGCGATTTTGCCCGCAAGGCCGAAGACACCGCCAGCCAGGTCACCATGCAGCTAGCGGTGGAGTTTTAGTGGCGCGTCATTGCGCGGAGCCGCAGGGGCAGAAACTCCGCGACGAAGCAATCTACGACAATCAGGGAAAGCCCCTGCTTGGTTGCCTTTGCGGGCAGATTGCTTCGGTCATGCCATTCACTCGCAATGACGGGCGGCGAATTGAACACTTTTAGAACAGCACGGTCTAACCACATAACCAAATCCGTTTTTTGTACCAAGCACAACAAACACGGGAGGAGAAAAGGATGAAACTTCAAACCAGGCTAGTAGGGGCATTTGCAGTCGTCGCGGTGATCTGTGCCATTGTCGGCTTTGCCGGCTGGCGGGGCATCTCAAATTTAAGCGGTGTCGTCCAAACCTTTAGCACCAATAATATCCCCGAGCTGGAAGGCCTGGGGAAGATGAACGCCGCCATCAACTCCATCAAGTCGGCGGAACGGACCGTCCTCAATAAACAGTTCGGTGCCAAGGACCGGGAGAAGGAGCTCGGTAAGCTCGCGGCCCGCTTCGCCATGCTGGACGAAGGCTGGAAGCTTTGCATCAGCACCTCGAAAGACAAGGAAGAGCAAGCCCTGGCCGACAAGGCCAAGACGCAAATGGCCGAGTGGAAGAACGAGCACGAAAAATACATCGGCCTGGTCAGAAGCCTGAGCAGCGGTGAGGGCGCCAACAACGACGCCATCTACGCCCAGATGCAGACGGTGGCCTTCGGGGAGCTACGGGCCGCCTTCAACGCCTTTGATGCCACGATTGAAGAAATCAATATTGCTTCTGCCAAAGCCGCCGACGAGGAAGCAGCCCTCGCCATCAAAACGTCCGCCACCGCCAATACCGTATCACTCATTTTCGTGTTGCTGGGCATCGTGGCCGCCATGGGTCTGGGTTTTGTCATTTCCCGCCAGATCACCATGCCGATGCTCCAGGGTGTCAAACTTGCCGAGGAAATCGCCAAGGGTATCTTCACCAGCCGCCTCAGGCTCAACCGGCAGGATGAGATCGGCCAGTTGACCAATTCTCTTGACCATATGGCCGAGTCCCTCTCCCGCCAGGTCGAGGTCGCCCGGACCATCGCCGGTGGCGATTTGACCGTCAAGATCGAGCTTTCCTCACCGCAAGACACTCTGGGCCAGGCCTTGCAGACCATGCAGCAGGGGCTTGCCGTCACCATCACCCAGACCAAACTGGCCGGGAACGAGATCGCCAACGGCTCCCTGCAGATCGCCGATTCCAGCCAGTCCCTGGCCCAGGGCGCCTCCGAGCAGGCCAGCTCCCTGGAAGAAATCAGCAGCGCCATGACCCAGATGTCCTCCCAGACTAAGATGACCGCCGACAACGCCGTCAAGGCCCAGGAACTCTCCAACGCCGCCAGCAGCGCCGCCGAAGACGGCAACCACCAGATGCGGCAGATGGTCGAGGCCATGGAGGAGATTAGGGTCGCCAGCCAGAGTGTGGCCAACGTCATCAAGGTGATCGAGGAGATCGCCTTCCAGACCAACATGCTGGCCTTGAACGCCGCCGTCGAGGCCGCCCACGCCGGTCAGCACGGCAAGGGTTTTGCCGTAGTGGCCGAAGAGGTCCGTAACCTGGCAGCCAGAAGCGCCAAGGCCGCGAAAGAAACCGCCGACCTGATCGCCGGGTCGGTTTCCAAGACCGAGAATGGCGCCAAAATCGCCGACCAGACCGCCGCTTCATTGGTCGAAATCACCAATCGCATCGCCCAGGCCTCAGAATTGGTCCGGGGCATCGCCCAGGCGGCCCGGGAACAGTCCGTGGGCATCGACCAGGTCAGCCAGGGACTGCACCAGATCGACCAGGTGACCCAGCAGAACAGCGCCAACGCCGAGGAAGGCGCCGCCGCCTCGGAAGAATTGTCCGGCCAGGCCTCGCAGTTGAACCAGTTGATGCAAGCCTTCAAGGTGGACAGCGGCAACACCGTCATCAATCCGTCACAGCAGATGTCCCGCCCGGGCAAGTCTGCCGGTGGCATGAAACGGCCGGTCAAGCAACTGGGCATGGCGCCGAGATCGGCCGCCCCGGCCCATAACCAGGGCGCCAACCCCAGCACGGTCATCCCGCTGGACGATGCCGAGTTTGGTAAGTATTGATACACAATGGGGCTGAAGACTGGCGGTAAAATGAATTCTTACCACAGAACTTCAGCCAAATTTATGGGCAAACGATAGCGATTGAAACACCAGTTAGCCAGCATAGCACATGGAGTTGCTCTGAAGTTGGGCCACCCTTCGACAAGCTCAGGATGATCGGAATCACTGTTTTAAAAAGTCCATTACCGATCATCCTGAGCTTGTCGAAGGGTGGCCCAGATTGGTGGAAAGCAAACGCTGGATTCTCACAGCACATTAAATCACTATAGTTTGCTGCGTTGACTGCAACTGTGGCTGATTACGAGTGGTAATCGGAAATTGAAAAGGAGGGCCAAACATGGCCAATGCAATAGTGGTTGATCAGGAGCAGGAAGACTCCCAGCGCGATAAATATCTGACCTTTCTGGTCGAAAACGAGGAGTACGGCATCGCCATAAACTATGTCACCGAGATCATCGGCCTGCAGAAGATCACCGAGGTGCCGGACCTGCCGGAGTCGCTCAAGGGGGTCATCAACCTGCGCGGCAAGATCATCCCGGTAATGGACATGCGCAGCCGCTTCCACCTGCCGACCCGCGACTACGACAGCCGCACCTGCGTGGTGGTGGTCAACCTGAACGAGACCATCGTCGGCCTGATCGTCGACCGGGTCAGTGAGGTCCACAACATCCCCGCCAGCCAGATTGAACCGCCGCCCCGGGCGGCCAAGGGTGGCTGCCGCTATATCCAGGGCATCGGCAAGGTCGGCGCGCAGGTGACCATTCTGCTGGAGGTCAATTCACTCATCGGCCAGGATGACCTGCTGGGGATGGAAAATCTCCCGGCCTGACCCAGAGGACCACCAGGCCAAAGCAGGGTAACGCGAAGCGCGCTCATCAATAACGTAACAGTTGGGCCTCTTGCAAAAATCAATAAAGTTCCCTCCCCCTTGCGGGGGAGGGTTAGGGTGGGGGGGCGATTTTCGAGATTTTTGCAAGAGGCTCAGAGTTAATACGCTAATCAGGACAACCATTCGTAGCTGAAACTGCTCACTGCATAGCCAATGGTCTTAGGGGAGGCCAATCGCATGAAAATTTTTCACAAACTGATCCTTACCTTCGGCGGCATCGCCATGGTAGCCGGCTGTGTCGGCATCATCGTCTGGCTTGGCATGTCAAACATCGAAACCAACCTGCGCCACATTGGGCAACATAGCATGCCGCAAGTGGAAGGTCTCGGCCTGGCTATGGAGGGCATGATCTCGGTGAAGGCCGCCGAGCGCACCATGATCAATCCGGGCTTGAGCGACGAGCAGCGTGAGGCGGCAATCAACAACCTGGGCGAGTTCTTCGGCACCTTCCAGGAAGGCTGGGATAAGTACTGCAAAACAATCCCGGCAAATTCGCAAGACTCTCTGAGCGGCGCCAAGGCGGCCCTTGCCAAATGGCGCGAGGAGAACGGCAAGCTCACGGCCCTGGTGAAAACGGCACAGGAGAGTGGTGGTGATAAATCCGCAGCCCTGCGGCAGGGCAGTGCCATCGTTTTCGGCAGTGGCCGGGCGGCCTTCAGCGGTGCCATGGAGGCATTGAACGGACTTTACGAGAAGGCCCGCGACGACGCCGAAGAGAGTCGGCAACTGGCCTTTCAAACGGCGGCCCGCAGCAAGCTGCTGGCTGTGCTGGCGGTACTTTTTGGTGGCGGTTTTGCCATGGGGGCCGGGGTCTTCGTCTCTCACAAACTCACCCAGCCGATCCAGCAGATGATCGGGGTCCTGAAGCAGTTGGCCAGCGGCGACACCAGCGCCGTCGACAACATTTCCCTGGGCAGGGAGGTGAACTGCTCCAGCATCAAGAAGTGCGGCAAGACCGACTGCCCCAGCTTCGGCAAGAAAGACCATTGCTGGGTGCGCAGCGGTTCCCTGGCCGTGTTCAAGCACTGCCGGGAAAACAGCGACCAGGATTGCCACACCTGCGAACTTTACGGCGCCAAGTCGGAGATCGATGAACTGGCCTCCTACCTGACCTCACTGAGCGACAATCTCCGGGAACGGCAGCGGCTGGCCATGGAAATCGCCAACGGCGACTTTACCCACCGCATTGAGCTTGGTTCGGAAAAAGACGAACTGGGCCTGGCCTTGCGCACCATGCAGGACAAGCTCTCGGGCCTGATCGGCCAGACCAAGCTGGCCGGCGAGGAGATCGCCAACGGCGCCATGCAGATCGCCGACTCCAGCCAGTCCCTGGCCCAGGGCGCCTCCACCCAGGCCAGTTCCCTGGAGGAGATCAGCAGCGCCATGACCCAGATCTCGTCTCAGACCAAGATGACCGCCGACAACGCCAGACAGGCCCAGGAACTGTCCAACACGGCCCGCACCTCGGCCGAAGAGGGAAACCAGCAGATGCAACGGATGGTGGCGGCCATGGAGGAGATCCGGGTGGCCAGCCAGAGTGTTGCCAACGTCATTAAAGTCATCGAGGAAATAGCCTTCCAGACCAACATGCTGGCCTTGAACGCCGCCGTCGAGGCTGCCCACGCCGGTCAGCACGGTAAAGGCTTCGCGGTGGTGGCCGAGGAGGTCAGGAACCTGGCCGCCCGCAGTGCCAAGGCCGCGAAAGAAACCGCCGACCTGATCGCCGGGTCGGTCGCCAAAACCGAGAACGGCGCCAAGATCGCCGACCAGACCGCCGCCGCTCTGGCCGAGATCATGGCCAGAATCACCAAGGCATCGGAGCTGGTCAAGGGCATCGCCGAGTCGGCCCGGGAGCAATCCCAGGGTATCGACCAGGTCAGCCATGGGCTGCACCAGATCGACGAGGTCACCCAGCAGAACAGCGCCCATGCCGAGCAAGGCGCCGCCGCCTCCCAGGAATTATCGGGCCAGGCCGCCCAGCTAAACCAGTTAATGCAGAGCTTTAAGGTGGCCGATGGCCATCTAACAGAATACCGGCAGCTTGGTATGTAGCCGGAGCTCTATCTCTTGTACGGCCACCAGGCCGTACAAGAGATAGAGCTGCGAAAATTCAACTAAACAATCAGTAAAACTAAGTTGTAAATAATTTCAACTGGCCGGGGGGCCGCCACCATGAAAATTGAACGAAAGCTACTCCTGTTGTTCACCTTAATGTCCCTGATTTGCGCCATCGTGGGCCTAACCGGCTGGTACGGCCTGTCCCAGACCCGCGCAGCCATCCTCGTACTCGGCGAAGTTCACCTGCCGAATATGGAAGGCCTGGGAATGATCAAGGAAAACGCCAACGCCATCAAGGCTGCAGAACGAACCATGATCAATCCGTTGATCTCCACCAAGGACCGGGAGCGTCAATTCGACATCCTGGAGAAAAAATGGGCCGGGGTGGAAGAAGGTTGGAAGATTTACGGCACCTCGCCCAAGAGTAAGGAACAACAGGCCTTGATTGACCAGGCCAAAACGGCCATGCCCGGGTGGAAAGCAGGGAATCAGCAGATGGCAGCCCAGGCCAGAAAGCTCCTCGGCGGCATGGATTCCGCCGCCGCCAGCCAGGCATTCACCCAACTTCAGGCCCAGTCTCTGGGCAGCGGTCGCGAAGCCTTCAACGCCTTTGACGCGGTATTGAGCAAGATTATCGACAGCTCTCGGCAAGAAGCAAAGGCAGAACGCGAGATTGCCGTTCATACTGCCACCAGAAGCATCACCACGGCAATCTTGGTTATGCTTCTGGGCATCGCCACTTCCATGGGCCTGGGGTTCATCAGTGCCCGGCAGATCACCAAGCCGCTTCACCAGGCCATCCTGGCCCTGGAAAAAATCTCCCTGGGCGACACCAGCTCCGCCGGCACCCTTTCCATGGGCCAGGCGGTCGATTGCTCCAAACACAAGAACTGCGGCCGAAAAGAGTGCCCGAGTTTCGGCAGGGAAGACCACTGCTGGGTGACCAGCGGCTCCATGGCTGTGGTCAAAAACTGCCCCCGGGCCGCCAAGGGGGAAGATTGCCGCTCCTGTGCCCTCTTCGGGGCCAAGACCGAGGTAGAGGAACTGGCCTCGATCATCAACGGCATGGCCAATAGCCAAAATGCCCGGGTGAAATTGGCCATGGGTATCGCCAATGGCGACTTGACCCACGAGGTCAAGGTGGCCTCCGACAAGGACGGCCTGGGGAAGGCGCTCCTCCACATGCAACAGAGCCTCCTCGCAACTATCGGCCAGATCAAGCTGGCCAGCAATGAAATTGCCGAGGGCTCCCTGCAGATTGCCGACTCCAGCCAGTCCCTCGCCCAGGGCGCCACCCAACAGTCCAGCGCCTTGGAGGAGATCAGCGCCGCCATGACCCAGATATCTTCGATGACCAAAATGACCGCCGAACATGCCAACCAGGCCCAAGAGCACTCCACTTCGGCCAGCACCGCCGCCGCAGAAGGAAACCGCCAGATGGAGCACATGGTGGCGGCAATGGAAGAAATCCGCATCGCCAGCCAGGGGGTCGCCAATGTCATTAAAGTGATCGAGGAAATAGCCTTCCAGACCAACATGCTGGCCCTGAATGCCGCCGTCGAGGCCGCCCATGCCGGGCAACACGGCAAGGGTTTCGCGGTGGTGGCCGAGGAGGTTCGCAATCTGGCCGCCCGCAGCGCCAAAGCGGCCAAGGAGACCGCCGAACTGATCGTAAGCTCGGTGGCCAAGACCGAAAACGGCGCCAAAATCGCCGATCAGACCGCCGGCGCCCTGGGCGGAATCGTGGCCAGAATTACCAAGACCTCAGAGCTGGTAGCGGGTATCGCCGGGGCCGCACATGAGCAATCGCAGGGCATCGATCAGGTGAGCCAGGGGCTGCACCAGATCGATCAGGTAACCCTGCTTAACACCGACACCGCCGAGAAGAGCGCCGCTGCCTCGCAGGAATTATCCGGGCAAGCGGCCCAGATGAACCAGTTGATGCTGAACTTTAAAATTGCCGACAACGAGCAAACCACGATGAGGCAGATTGGCATGTAGAAGCACGCGAAACACCGCAGCCCTTGCAACTGAAGACCATTCGCTACCGTTTTCGGAACGAAGGAACCACATGACAGCCAGAATAAAACCCATTTTTTTGCCCCATAAGAGATCACCATGGAAATAAGCGACACAGAATTCAACCAAATGCGGGGGCTCATCTATGAGCATTTCGGCATCAATCTGACCGAGCAAAAGAAGTCGCTGTTGGTCAGCCGGTTGCACAAAATCATGGAGAAGGCCAACTTCACCTCATTCAAGCAGTATTACCAGCATCTCCAGAACGACCCGGAGGCGGGCGACCTTGGCGAGCTCATCGACCACATCAGCACCAACCACACCTTTTTCAACCGGGAGGCGGCCCACTTCGATTATTTTTCAAAAGTGGCCCTGCCCAAAACCGTGGAGAGCATTAAGGCGGCAGGCCAACGCGACCTGAGAATCTGGTGCGCTGGCTGTTCGAGCGGGCAGGAACCCTACATGCTGCTGATGCTGATCCGCGAACTCCTGGGGAATGATCACGCCCACTGGGACGCCGGCATACTTGCCACCGACATCTCCAGCCGGGCACTGGACAAGGCCGGGCGCGGCGTTTATCCAGGCAACCAGGTGTCGCAGCTCCCCGAGAACCTCAAACGCAAATACATGCACCGCCTCCCTGGCGAGGATTGGGAGGTCAGCCCAGAACTGCGTAACGATGCAACCTTCCGTCGTTTTAATCTGATGAATGAAATATTTCCCTTCAAGAAGCCTTTTCACATCATTTTCTGCCGCAACGTTATGATATACTTCGATTCAGAAACCAGGGACAGGCTGGTCACCAAATTCCATCAGTCGCTTATACCGGATGGGTACTTGTTCCTGGGCCATGCTGAATCGGTAAATCACCATCTTGGGCTATTTAAACCTCTGCAACCGGCGGTCTATCTGAAACAATGACTACTAACCAACGGCCAATAAGAGTTCTGGTGGTTGACGACTCCCCGCTGATTCAGAAGATTCTCACCCGGGGCATCAGCAAGGATCCGACTCTGGAAGTGATCGGGGTGGCGATGGACCCATACCAGGCCCGCGACCTGATCGTCCAGCTCAACCCGGACGTGATGACCCTGGACATTGAGATGCCCCGCATGAACGGCCTGGAATTCTTGCGCCGCCTGATTCCGAACTACCCCATGCCGGTAATCATGGTCAGCACCCTCTCCCAGGAGGGCGCCCAGATCACCTTCGACTGCCTGGCGGCCGGGGCCATGGACTTTGTCTGCAAACCGAGTGGCGGTCAGAGTGGTGACACTGAATCCATGCTTGCCGACCTCCGCGACAAGATTCACGCCGTGGTGCACGGACGGCCGTCCAGGCCAGCCACCGCGCCACCTGCGCAAACCCCCGCGGCACCAGCAGTCAAGATTATCGGGGCGACCCACAAATTAATTGCCCTGGGCGCCTCCACCGGCGGCACCGAGGCAACCCGCAAGGTTCTTCGTCAGCTACCGCCGCAGATTCCGGGGATGCTGATCGTCCAACACATGCCTCCAGGCTTTACCAAGGCATATGCCGACCGGTTGAACAGCGAATGTGCCATCGAGGTCCGCGAGGCCGTGCATGGCGACATCCTGCACCCGGGGCTCGCCCTGCTCGCCCCCGGCGGCCTGCATATGTCGGTGCGGCGACAGGGCGGCGAATATCGGGTAAGCTGCCAGGACGGCGATAAGGTCAACTGGCATTGTCCCTCGGTGGATGTCATGATGGACTCGGTGGCAGCCCATGCCGGGAAAATGGCTACCGGAATTATCCTTACGGGTATGGGCAATGACGGGGCCAAGGGGCTGCTCGCCATGCGCCAGGCCGGGGCCAGGACCATGGCCCAGGATGAAGAAACCTCCGTGGTCTTCGGGATGCCCAAGGTCGCCTTTGATTGCGGGGGGGCCGAGAAACTATATGCCATTGACCGGATTGCCCCGGCCCTCCTGGAACTCTTGAGCGCGACGATATCATGATTGATATAGTACTGGGTATAGGGCATCTGGGGGCAGCCAATATGCCGGGGTCAACCATCAAGACCTTTGCCCTCGGGTCCTGTGTGGCCCTGGTCCTTTTCTCACCCTCCTGCAATGGCGTGGGAATGGTCCATATTGCCCTTTCCGAATCCTCGATCAACCCGAACCGGGCTGCGGAGTTGCCAGGTTATTTCGCCGATACCGGTTTCCCAGCCCTGATGAAGAAAATGGCCATGATGAACCGCGGCAAACTAGACCCCCAGCTCTACGCTAAAATCGCCGGTGGTGCCTCGATGATCGGCGCCAGCGATGTATTCAATATCGGCTTGCGGAATGTCGCAAAAATCAAGGAGCTCCTTAGGGCCGCAGGAATAACACTTCGTGCGGAAGACACCGGAAAATCGATCAGCCGTACCGTCTCGACCGAAATCGGCACGGATGCGGTAATGGTCTTCACCCCGGGTCGTCCCACTTGGAAAATTTAGCAGCAGGGGGCAAATACGCCATGGACCAGAAATTTAAAGCCAAGATTATTCAGGCCATTCAGAAGACTCCGGTTCTCTCCCCGAGCGCCAGCCGGTTGCTGCAAGTCGCCGCCGATCCCAAGCACAGCTTAAGGGACATGATCGAGATCATCCGGGGAGACTTTGCCTTGACCGGGCAACTCCTGCGGGTGGCCAACTCCGTGGCCTTTTCGCCCCTGCAACCGGTCACCTCGCTGGACCGGGCCGTGGCCTATCTTGGTGAGGTCTACCTGATCGGGCTGGCCATCAGTAGCTGCGCGGCTGCGGTATTCGACAGTCCGTTGACCGGCTACGAAGGCCACAAACGCGATTTATGGCGGCATCAATTATATTGCGCCATTGCCTCACGGCTCATCTCGCGCCACGCCAAACAAGAAATTCCCGCTGACCTCGCTTTTACCGGCGGACTGTTACACGACATCGGCAAAGCGATCCTTTCGGAACATATTGTCGACAGCGCCGCGGAAATCCTGGACGGCATCTCCGAAGGAAGATATTCGGACTACATGGACGCCGAAGAAAAGCTTTTCGGCATGAACCACACCCAGGTCGGCCACGTCCTAGCCCAACACTGGAAACTTCCAGCAGTATTACAGGAAGTTATCCTCTTCCACCACCAGCCGGAAAATGCCTCGCCCGAGTTCCGGGTGCTGGTCTGCGCCGTCCATTTAGGCGATGCCCTGAGCATGATGGCCGGCTTCGATACCGGTAGTGACGGTCTGAAATATTCGATTGGCAGTGGGGAGCAGGATTTATTCAATCTCTCCGACAAAAAACTGGATACCTTGCAAATTGAGGCCGCTCAGGGCTTTGATAAATTTGAACAGTCCATCAACCCCGGAAACCCAAAAACGAACCAATAGCGAAAGGAGAACACAAGATGCCCAAAAAGATCCTCATCGTGGACGACTCCAGCACCATGCGTAAAATTGTCACCAGGTCCCTGCGGCAGGCCGGCTGGGAAGATTGTGAAATCGTTGAGGCCAGCGACGGCCAGGAGGCCCTTAATTTGCTGGCCACGACCAGCGTCGACCTGATTTTGAGTGACATCAATATGCCAAATATGGATGGAATAGAATTTCTGCGCCAGAAAGCCAATCTGCCTGCCATCAAGGACATCCCGGTGATTATGATCACCACCGAAGCGGTGGCCGACACCGTTGAAAAAGTCAAGGAACTTGGGGCCAAAGGCAGTATCAAAAAACCGTTTACCCCCGACCAGATCAAGGAAACCCTCGGACCACTTTTTTAGGAGCCCTCATGGACTTGCATGACAACATAATTACCAACACCAAGGACGTGTTTTCCAGCATGCTGGGGATGGAGGTCACCCCGCAGGAACCAGTAGCCGCCGGGATGACCCACCTAAAGTCGATCTCCGGGATCATCGGCCTGGCCGGCAGCGTGAAGGGAATGCTGGCGGTCCACGCCCCGGAGAAAACCGCCCTAGCAATAACCAGCGGCTTTCTGGGGATGGCAGTTGAAGAAATCAATGAGGATGTCCAGGACGCCATCGGCGAATTGGCCAACATGCTGGCCGGCGGGGTAAAGCTCACACTGACCGAGAACAGCAGTGAAATCAAACTTTCGGTGCCTTCGGTGATCTTCGGTGATACCTACAACGTCTCCGCCCCAGCCAAGGCCATGGCATTCATAATTCCCTTTACCATCGAGGGGGGGCTCTTCTACGTTGAATTTCACCTGATCAAGGAGGGTTTGGGGAAATGAATACGAACCTGGCATCATGACCTCCATACCAACCGCTGGACCGGTTCGCCCCAGGTCTTGTCCTGCCCCAAAAAGTGCTGCTGGCGCGAGCGGACAAAGTGGCGTATAGTGGGCTGCCTTGACCCAGTCGGCCTTTAGAGATGCCGCATCGATATTGCGTTTTTCGCGGCGCAAAACCTTTTGCTAATGAACAACCGCGACACCCGCCCCGAGGAGTACGGACCCAACAGTGGCAATGAAAGACCTTGAAATAGCGAATCTTGTTCTCCAAAAAGCCATCGACAAGATGGGTAGTGACCTCAGCAAACTCATCGGGGAAGAAATCGGGTGCGCCGCCGGTGAAGGGATAACCGTTAGCCCGGAGGAATTTTCCGCACAGTTCAAAGGCAAGCTGGTTCTGTGCAATTTTGAGATTAATGGGGACTTTACCGGCGAAGCGTTTTTAGTTGCCGCGGCCAAGCCCGCCATTCTCTTGGGCGGTAAACTTATCATGCTCCCCGCCAGTGAACTGGAAACACGGGTCAAGGCAGATAATTTTGACGGCGAACTGGCCGATGCCTTCGAAGAAATCAGCAACATTATTACCGGCGCCCTGAATTCCGAATTTATAAACGGTGTCCCCAAAAAGCTCCACTTCAAGAAAACCAACATCAAACTTGAGAGCTCACCATTTATCCCTACCGGGGTAATTCCCGGTCTAAGCTTGGCCAAATATCATCTCACTGCCGTTGACATTGCAGCCGGAAGCGAGAAATTAGGTGCGTTCTGGTTCCTGCTCCCACCAGAATCACTCAATCTTGATCAAGAAGAAGCAACCGAGGCAGAAGATCAGGCCCAAGAAGCCACGTCAGCTATAACTGCAACTTCAGCAGAGCCGGGGAGACAGGAACGCAGCCAACTGGTGCTTGTAGTTGCCGATGAACCGGAGGAATGCGAGAAGATCGCCACCATGCTTGCTGGAAAAGGCATCGTTGTAGTGCAGGCCGGTGTTCAGGAAGACCTGCGAAGCGTCTTAAATGGCCAGGACCCCACCATCGCCCTTCTGATCATGCGCGAAGTTGGGGAGCAGAGTTTTGCTGCGGCCATTAAACTACGTGCCGTCATAAAACCGGCAACCCCGCTCATCGCAGCCGGACCAGCCTGGACCAAGAAGGCCGTGCTCCAGGCCGTGAAATACGGGGCCTGCGACATCTTGATAACCCCGGTTGCGCCGGACGAGCTCCTGGAAAAGCTGCAAGCCTACAGAACGAGCAAGCAATAGCAGTATTTACCCATTGGTGCCAACTGCCGACATCCAGTTCATCAAATTACTGATGTTAGGTTTTTTGAAACTTGAGTGGCCCCCGGGCAAGTCATCGACCTCTTCAAGATGCTTCTTCTTGATTTTTTCCAACAAGGTCGTGCGTTTAAGGTTCAGCAATCTGGCCGCTTCTTTCTTATTGCCACCACTCAATGCCAAGGCATGCAGGATCAGGTGGTCTTCAAACTCACTGATCAAGGTATTAAAATCTACCTCCATCTCCCCCCTGAACGCCCCTGACAAATCTTGCGCCGCCCCGGGTGAGACAGGACAATCAAGACTTTCTTCAGGCCGGTATTGATTCGGCAAGTCTCCCACCCCAACCGGCTTACCATCACAAATTATCCCCATTCTTTGCACAAGATTCTCCAGTTCCCTCACATTACCAGGCCAGTTGTGGGCCTGGAGTGCCTGCGTAGCGGCCGGACTGAAACCTCGCTGTTTGACCATCCTGGCGTCATTGAACCGGCGCACAAAACTCTCAATCAACAGGGGGATATCTTCCCGGCGTTCACGCAAGGGCGGAATGGTAATGGGAAACACGTTCAAGCGGTAATAGAGATCTTCCCGGAAGCCCCCGGCGGCAACCAGTTGCTCCAAATCTCGATGGGTTGCAGCCACCACCCGGATGTTGACCTTTACCGATTTCAACCCCCCCAGCGGCTCGAATTCTCTTTCCTGGAGAACCCGCAGCAACTTTGCTTGCAAATTCGGGGTCATATCGCCAATTTCATCAAGAAACAGCGTACCGTTGTCGGCATATTCCACCCGACCAATCTTTGATTGCGCCGCGCCAGTGAAGGCGCCCTTTACAAAGCCAAACAACTCGCTTTCAAGAAGATCCCCGGGAATCGCCGCACAATTGATCGGGACGAAATTTTTTGCTTGTCGAGCGCTGCAGCCATGAATGGCCCTGGCCACCAACTCCTTCCCTGTACCGCTCTCTCCCCGGATGAGTACGGTACTCCCCTCATCTCCGGCAACCTTTTCCAGCAATGAAAACATCTCTCGCATTTTCGGGGAATTGCCAATCAGCCCACAACATACGTCGCTCTTGCGGACCTTTGGGGGAGCTGTGGCGGGAAGAGTCACCCCGGCATAATCCATGGCCCGGGCGGCGACCATGGCAACTTCGCCGTTGTTATAGGGTGATTGGACATAAAACAATACGCCACGCTGCATGATTTCAACCACTAAATCCCGCTCACCCTCGGGAATCACTGCAATGGTGATCACCCTGGAATCCATGGCATGGACCTTCTCGAACAATTCAACGCCACTCTTTCCAGGGAGGAACAAGGTGCTGATCAATACATTGACATTCCCGGCAGTGGTAATCTCAAGGGCTTGATCTGGACCATCACTTTCAACCACAACACAACCGATCTGCCTCCTCAGAAATATGGCAAGTTTGCCACGTTCCACCACATCAGGATCGACAAGCAGAATACTTCCAAAATTACCCACAAAAACTCCCGCGACAATAGACCAACGCCGCTCGAATTGAAATGAAACTGCAAAACTGCGACTACGACAATTGAGAATGGACCGTGTCCTGCGATTGCTTTGCCCGAACAGCAGGGCAACCCTTGGAGCGCCGCCGCCAGTGGGACATTGGAAAAATTGTATTACAAAGAGAAAAGGCTTTTCAAGACACTTATTCCTAAAGAGTCAAATATTTGGCCAGCCGCAATTGTTCAAGGCTTTTTTAATGGTAGTTTCGTAAGCGGCAAAAACCATCAACTGACAGAAACGGGCAAGGCCAGCTCCTCGGGTCTGCCCCCCTTGTCACACGCCTCCCACCCCACCCATGGACGCAAACTGTCGGCCCAGCTTCGATCTTGAGTAACTTACCGGCTGGCTGATCGCTGGAAATATTATTGACTTATCACTCCCAGATTCTATAGGATTTTTGAGGCAGAAAAAGGCCAAAAACCGGCGGCCCGGTTTTTGCTTACTCTTGAGTTGACTCCATCAACCTTTATGTTCTCAACTGAAGAGCGCCATGATAAAGCTGACCAGACGCGACAATCAGGAGATGATGCTCAACTCCGACCTGATTGAAACCATTGAGGAAACCCCTGATACCGTCATCACCTTGACCAACGGACGCCGACATTTGGTATGTGAATCGGCAGAGCAGATCCTCGAGAAGATCTTAGAATTCAGGGCAGCAATTCTGCGGGTGGCTGGCATCAGCCCCTCCGAATCTGGGACCGTTTCTCCAGAAACGTCTACCCCTAGTTCAGAACTCTGCCGATAACCAAACAGCTACACAGAACCAACCAGCTTCAACTTAGATAATCTGGGTGTCAAAACTTTAACGCTGGGGAAACATCGCGATGGACATAACCACAATCATTGGCATGATCCTTGGCCTCGGGGCCGTATTAGGCGGGCATATTCTCGAAGGCGGGCATATCGGCGCCCTCATTCAGCCCACCGCCGCCATGATCGTCCTTGGGGGGACCTTCGGTGCCGCTTTTATTAGCTTTTCTCTCGCCGTGGTTATTAAAGCCTTTAAGGACGTAATCCATGTGTTTTTGCCGCCTAAATACGACCCTGAAAAGATAATCAAGGAGATAGTTGCCTGGTCAACCAAGGCAAGGCAGAACGGCCTTATCTCCCTGGAACAAGATGCCAAAAACATTGCCGACCCCTATATAAGGAAAGGACTGAACCTGATCGTGGATGGCACTGAACCTGAGACCTTCAGGGAAACCATGGAGACAGAGCTGGGGACCTTCGAAGAACACGAAAAGACCAGCCCGGAATTTTTTGAGGCGGCGGGAGGTTATGCGCCAACCATCGGCATTATCGGCGCGGTATTGGGGCTTATCCACGTTATGGAGAACCTTTCCGATTCGAGCAAATTAGGGGCAGGAATTGCCGTGGCCTTCGTGGCCACGATCTACGGGTTGGTCACCGCCAATATTTTCTGCCTACCTGTCAGCACCAAACTCAAACAACAACTCAAACAACAGGTGCGGCAAAAAGAAATCATCCTGGAGGGCCTTTACGCCTTACAGGCGGGTGCCAACCCCCGTATTATTGAGGAAAAGCTCCGCGCCTACTTGATCGATGACGGTAAGGAAAAGCCAAAATGAGTAAAAAGAAGAAGGCCCACGAAAAAGAACCGAATGCGGAACGCTGGCTGGTTTCGTATGCCGACTTCATCACCCTGCTCTTTGCGGTTTTTGTGGTTCTGTACGCCATGGGTCAGGTTGATAAAATGAAGGCCGAGCAGGTCATGCAATCTGTGCGACTGGCATTCGGGGTTACTCCGCCTATGGCAAAAAGCGGCCCTCGGCATGCGCGAACAACCGATTTACGCAGACTGACCATCGTCGGCCCACATGGGGCCGCCAAAGAAAGCGGGACGGGAGGTGGCAAACTCCAGGTCAATGACCTCTTGCTATTGAAAGATCTTCTGGATGAAAACACAAAAAAAGAGGGTCTAGGCGCCAACACCAGGCTTGAGATCAACCCCAAAGGCCTGGTCGTCAATATGCAGGCCGCCAATCTCTTCGCCCCAGGCACCGCCACGCTTCAAAAAGAGGCCTACCCGCTGTTGGATATTATCGCGCAAACGTTGAGCGACAACACCCGACCGATCGCCATCAGCGGCTACACCGACGCCTCACCAATCGATACAGGTTCATACAAATCCAACTGGGAGCTGTCCACCGCGCGGGCACTGGCAGTGCTCCACTATCTGATTGACCGCCACAATTTCGACCCCACCCTGCTTTCCGCCGCTGGCCATGCCTCGAACAATCCCGTAGCCGACAACGAAACCGAAGAAGGCCGACGCGTTAATCGCCGGGTTGAATTGGTCGTCCAGTCAGACGCTGCTAACTGGCCGTGATCCAGCAAATTTATGCCCTTTCTGGACTATTGGTCTGCTCTGAAGCGGCTACAATGACACCGACGACCGTGGATTGTACGGAGAGAAAGGCTCATGGAACGCTACTTATCATGGATGTCCCCAGAACTAACATGCGCCACTGAGAACAACCGGCCTCTACCAAAATCCGTTACTTGACACCGTGGTGGGGATCGCCTAGTTTTTCGCTCAGCCAGACTTTGATAAGCGACTGATAAGGTACATCCTGCCGACTGGCCGCAGCCTTGATTGACTGTAGCATCCAAAGCGGTAACCGCAGAGAGATGGACTGCGTTGTTGGTTTGAGGTTAGCAAAAGTGGTTTTCTCGGCCTTAGACCAATCAACAAATTCAGTCGAATCATGGGTTAGCCAGAACTTCCGCTCTTCGTCTTCATTGGTGAAAACTGGTATTTCTTTAAGATGCTTTTTCATAGATCACGTGCTCCTTTCTGTGCATGTCTCTGGCCGAAATGACACGAACCATGTGGCCACGTATGGTAAAGGTGATATGCAACTGCCTCCCGGCATCGGTTTGCCCAAGAGCGTGAAATCTTGGTTCGGCATGGCTGTGCTTCTGGTCTTCAAGCACAATAAGTGGTTCATTCAGAAATACCTGTTCGGCCTCGACCTGCTCAACACCATGTTTTATTGAGTTTTTCTGTTTATTGCCTTGGTCCCAATCAAACCCACTTATCTTGTCAAACTGTTCCATCATATCTCCATGTATATGTCTGCAATATACATAACCGAGAGCATTATGGCAAGACAAGCATCTTTCAAACCGGTATCGGTACACGAAGGGGAGACTAATCGGTAGACAAAAAATGGGGAACCAAGCATTACCGCTTGATTCCCCTATATAAAAATTGGCGTCCCCAAGGGTTCTCGTGGTCTATCCTAACTGTCGTCTTCAGCTAGTATCTTATCAGAATTACGCCGAGTTTTATCCATCTGCAAACCATACCAAGCCAACAAGAATTATCAAGTTCTGAAAAGTCGCCGCATCCTGGCCGGGGCAGACAAGACAACCAAACTTGTCAAAATCTTGCCCTGCGCCAGTATTACTCCCCCAAGCCTACCCACCAAACTTTTGACACGATCCACACACAAAAGCTAAAACCAGTGTGAGATAGCGCCGCGACTCCCCGGTACCAGCGGCAGTTTTGTCTTGTCATCTCAAAGGAAAGATTTTTTTGATTGTCTAGAGGCAAATGGTATTGTAGACAGTTAGGATGCTCAATACACCTGCACTGGCTTAAGATTGATATAAAAGCAAATTATTCAGCATTACCTGGAAAAGAGAAAAAATGAACGATCAAGTCTCAACCCAATTAATTAACGTTCTCAACAATGTGAATATTAATTTAAATAACATCGCAGAAAGTGTTAAATCATTGAGTTCAGACCATTGGGTCGCTATTGGCTCTCTTGCAAATATATTTGTAGGAATAGTAGCAATTTATGCTTCTAACAGTAGACTTCTTAACAGTTTTTTATTGAAAGCAAAATTACAAATAGATAACAACATCATCAACTCAACACAAAACAACATCATTATATCAAGATTAACTATCAAAAACCTTAGTATCAATATTGCCAAGAATGTGACATTAGTGGTTGACGAACTATCATATTACAAAGAAAAAAATGGGCAAAGGCTTCAAACTTCATCAGCATGCCGTTGAGCTGGACACACAAAAACATTGATTGTCAGGACATAAAGAAAAACAGGCCATATATGTTAGATCTTTGCATGGTATCTCCTGAAAATGCCAGCACATCTACCGTTGGTGTAATAAAACTACTAAGTTCTGTCGGTTCTCCTTTGGATCATAAACTTGACGACTTAAAAGAGGGGATCAATAGAATATTGACTAACACTTTATTGTGATAATTATCACGTTGAACATTTTTATATAATTATTGATTTTTTATGGTCTGATATTGAACCAAAAATAAAAATAGAAAGAAATTGTTAAAATAAACATATTTCAATAATCACATTGTGCAACAAGATTGATTTTATCAATAAAACGATAAAATCGTTTTGTTTTACTTGACTCAGAAGCAAACACACTAAAATATGCTAATACACCACAACAATAATTTTATTAGATATTACATGTAAGCAGCACCCAATGCCGTTTTGTACAAGAGTATCGATATCCGTACGACAAATACACCTTGCTGAATATATGCGTATTTACAGCTGGTTACCAAACACACTATAGCTGTACAAAATATACTGAGTATGTTTTGTCTGCCACAAACAACCCTCAGAAACTATGGGGAAACTGCCACAAAATTCGCATTAATGGACCATTATGGGGCGGGCGGCCTTACCCCCACTCAGCGCTCAAAGTCTCCGCCTGCTCCAGCACCAGCAGCACCGCCTCTTCCTGCCGATCCGGCGGGTATTTGTACTTGCGCAAGATGCGCTTTACCATCAGCCGCAGCTTGGCCCGCACGTTGTCACGAACAGACCAATCCACGCTGATGTTCTTACGTAGGCTGTCCGCCAGTTCGTGGGCGATCTTCTTTAGAACCTCGTCGCCCATTTCCCGCACGGCCTCTTCGTTGTTGGCCAGAGCATCGTAGAAGGCCAGCTCGTCGGCGTTGAGGCCAAGTTCATCCCCCCGGCCAATGGCTTCCTTGAACTTCTTGGCCATGGCAATGAGTTCTTCCATCACCTGGGCGGTTTCGATGGCCCGGTTCTGGTAGCGCAGGATGACGTTGGCCAGCAGTTCGGAAAACTTGGTATGCTGCACCACATTGGTGGCAAAACGGGTCTTGATTTCTCCTTCCAGTAAGCGCTCCAGCAGCTCCACCGCCAGATTACGTTCCGGCAGGTTGCGCACTTCATTTAAGAAAACGTCATCAAGGATGCCTATATTGGGCTTGTCCAGGCCCACCGCATCGAAGATATCCACCACCTCATCCGACACCAGGGCCGAGCCGATGATTTGGCGGACGGCCAACTCGCGCTCTTCATTGGTGCGCTTCTTGGTGCTGATCTCCCGTTTGGTCAGCAACACCTTCACCGCTTGAAAGAAGGCCACCTCATCGCGCACCGCCTTGGCCTCATCCAGGGTACAGCAAAGGGTAAAGGCTTTGGACATGGCCAGCGCGGTATCGCCGAAACGTTTCTTGCCGTCCTTGATCCCCAGCACATGGTTGGCAGCCTTGGCCAGCAGACCGTGGCCACCGGTGCGAAAGGTGCTGTAATCAAAGTCACAGAGCATGGCCCGCAGCACATCGAGTTTTTCTTCCAGCACCGCATAGGCTTCGCGGGCATCGACAGTCGGGCGGCCACGCCCCTTGCTGTTGGTATATTCCTTGAGGGCTTCCTTCAGGTCGTTGGCAATGCCGATGTAATCGACCACCAGCCCGCCCTGCTTGTCACGAAACACCCGATTAACGCGGGCGATGGCCTGCATAAGGTTGTGGCCCTTCATCGGCTTGTCCACGTACATCGTATGGACACAAGGGGCGTCGAAACCGGTCAGCCACATATCCCGCACGATCACCAGCCGCATCGGATCGTCCGGGTCTTTGAAGCGTTTTTCCAGCCGCTTCTTTACCTGCTTGGAATAGATATGCGGTCGCAGCAGCGGCTTATCACTGGCGGAGCCGGTCATCACCACCTTGACCATGCCCTTTTCCGGGTCTTCGTCGTGCCACTCCGGGCGGAGTTCGATGATGGCGTTATAAAGATGAACGCAGATGTCGCGGCTCATGGCCACCACCATGGCCTTGCCGGTTTGGGCCTGGTTGCGTTCCTCAAAGTGGGCCACCAGGTCAGCCGCCACCTGCTTGATCCGTGGTTCGGCCCCGACCACCTTTTCCAGCGCCGCCCATTTACTCTTGAGCTTGGCCTGCTGATCCTCTTCTTCATCCTCCGCCAGTTCGTCCACTTCGGCGTCGATGTCCGGCAGCATATCCGCCTTCAAGCCCAGCTTGGCCAGGCGCGATTCAAAATAGATGGCCACGGTCGCCCCATCGTCGCGGGACTGCTGCATGTCGTAGATGCTGATGTAATCGCCAAACACCGCCCGAGTATCGCGGTCTTCGGATGATACCGGGGTGCCGGTAAAGGCCACAAAGGTCGCATTGGGCAAGGCATCCCGCAGATGCTGGGCATAGCCCACCTGATACCCCTTGGTGTCACCCTTGAACTTGGCTTCAAAGCCATACTGGGTCCGGTGCGCCTCATCAGCAATTACCACGATGTTGTGGCGGTCGGAGAGAACCGGAAAGCTATCTTCATCTTCCCCCGGCATGAACTTCTGGATGGTGGCAAAGACGATACCGCCCGATGGCCGGTTGGCCAGCTTGGCCCGCAAGTCCTGCCGGGTTTCACCCTGGACCGGTTGCTCACGCAGCAGGTCTTGGGAAAGCGAGAACACCCCGAACAGTTGCCCGTCCAGATCGTTGCGGTCGGTAATTACAACGATGGTTGGATTCTCCATGGCCGCTTCGCGCATCACCCGCGCCGCAAAGCAGGTCATGGTGATGCTCTTGCCCGAGCCTTGGGTATGCCAAACCACACCGCCTTTATGGCTGCCGCCGGGCCGGGATGCCGCGACTACCTGGTTAATGGCCGAACGTACCGCATGGAACTGATGGTAACCGGCAATCTTTTTGACCAGGGTGCCGTCATCCTCAAACAACACAAAATAGCGCAGGAAGTCGAGCAGCAAGGCCGGGGCCAGAACCCCACGCACCAGCGTTTCCAGCTCGTTAAACTGGCCCAGGGGGTCAAGAGTAGCGCCATCGATGGTGCGCCAGGCCATGAAGCGTTCGACGTTGGCCGAGAGCGAACCCAGGCGCGCCTCGGTGCCGTCCGAGATCACCAGCAATTCGTTGTACTGAAAGACATCCGGGATTTGTTCCTTGTAGGTCTGGAGCTGATCGTAGGCCTTCCAGATGTCCGCCTTCTCGTCAGCCGGATTCTTTAGCTCCAGCAACACCAGCGGCAGCCCATTGACGAACAGGATGATATCCGGGCGGCGGGTGTACTTGGCGCCTTTGATGGAATACTGGTTAACCGCCAGCCACTCGTTGGCGGCTACCTCGGCGAAGTCGATCAACCGCACGAAGTCGCCACGTGTTTCCCCATCCTTTTGATACTGAACCGGAACGCCATTAACCAGCAGCTGATGAAAGGCGCGATTGGCCGCCAGCAACACCGGGGTGTCCAGATTCAACACCTGCTGCAAGGCATCTTCCCGCGCCACCAGCGGCACCGTAGGATTCAGCCGATTGATGGCCTCGCGCAGCCGACCCACCAGAAGCACTTGGTTATAGTTGCTGCGCTCAGGTTCCGGCCCATCGGGGGCAATATCCAGGCCGTAGCGGTGGAAATAGCCAACGTCTTGCAGCCAGGCCAGAGTTTCTTGTTCGAGTTGATCTTCGGTCATGCGTTCTCCGGCATTAAACTCCCCCGCCCCTTGCGGGAGGGGGCCAGGGGGGTGGGGGAAGCCAGGCAGTGCTGCCGAATTACCTCAAGCACGCCACCAATATTCTCAAAGATTTCATTGTTCCAGAATCGCAGCACCACAAAGCCGTTTCTCCGTAAACAAGCATCCCTTTGCTGATCGGACTCGATATCCTCCGAATGCTGCCCACCATCAAGCTCAATGACGATTCTCTTGTCAAAGGAAATGAAGTCAACGATGTAGGTCTCGACCGGTTGTTGTCTCCGGAACTTGACGCCTTCAAGCTGACTGTTCCGCAGATGGCACCAGAGTAGGCGTTCTGCCTCGGTACTGTTGTTGCGTAATTCTTTGGCAAAGGCCTGAAGGGTATGTCGTGGTTTCATGGCAGATCACCCCACCCCCTAACCCCCTCCCGCAAGGGGCGGGGGAACTTTAGCACCCAACAATCCACCAGACCAGCACCAACCTGCCAATTTCCCGCAAATCAGCCCCCTCCCCCTCGACGGGGGAGGGCTAGGGTGGGGGTGAAACCAGCCAAACTCTCAGCCACTGCAACTTCACCCACCCCCCAACCCCCTCCCGTAAAGGGAGGGGGAGCTACTTCACTTCCCAGTGGCCACCTTTGGCAGGGCCGATGCGCCGCAACCGGCCTTCCACTTGCAGCTTTTGCAGGTTCCGCTCGATGGAACGGCTGCTAACGCCAATGTGTTTGGCAAGTTCGGCAATGGTCATGGCTTTATTCCTGCCCAGCGCCGCGACAATTTTCTCCGACGTTTTTCCCGACGTTTTCTCCGACGCATTGCTAAGCGCTTCGGTCATGGTATCCAGCAGGGCTTGCAGCATAAACTCGATGAACGGGGTTGCAGCCGCCCGCTGGTCCGCCTCGGCCAGGGCCTGATAGTAGGCGGTCTGGCGCACCCGGATCACCGACTCCACCGGCAGATAGGCCAGCATTGGTTGCCACTGGCTCAGGATCAGCGTTTGCCAGAGCCGCCCCATGCGCCCGTTGCCATCAGCAAAGGGGTGGATAAACTCAAACTCGTAATGGAACACACAACTGGCAATAAGCGGGTGAACCGGGGCCGAGGCCAGCCAGGCCAGCAAATCCGCCACCTGGCCCGACACCAGACCGGCAGGCGGTGCCATGTGAACCAGGCCGCCCTGGTCATTGTAAATGCCTACCCCACCCCGGCGAAATGAGCCTGCTTCATCCACCAGCCCCGCCATCAACAGGCCATGCGCCGCCAGGAGGTCTTTGATGGAATTTGGCTGCCAACTGGGCAACTTCTCATAGGCGGCAAAGGCGTTCTTTACCTCCTGGATTTCCCGTGGCAAGCCCAGCACCGCTTTGCCATCCAACACGGCAGTCACCTGCTCGATGCTCAAAGTGTTGTTTTCGATGGCCAGCGAGGCCTGGATGGTGCGGATTCGGTTACTGCGTCGCAACTGCGGGGACAGGGCGTTATCGGCCGACACCGACCAGCGGGTGACCAGTTCGACAATCTCGGCGACCCGTTGCAGGATCGTCGGGGTGATGGTGTAGGGCGGCTGATAGCTCATGCGTTGGCCACCTCAAGGATAGTCTCGGCATCCGGCAGGCGCAACTGGCCGGAGATTAGCCGGGGGAGAAGAGTGTCGCGAAGGGTGGCGATGGTTTGGGCTTGACTGTTATTCTGGTGAATCCGCTCAAATACAGGAGCAACGATTTTTGAAAATGCTCCCAATACCAACTCTGAAGGAGCTAGAACTGCAATTTCTCTGAGTGCTTTCAGCGACAAATATTTTTGGGTCGTACCAGCGAGTCGGGCTTCCAAATACTGCTGCATTCTGCTTGAACTCAGCAGTAGATAGAAATAATGGCACAGATGGGGAACTGCCGAGGTTTTAAATAAACCAATATTTTTAATCGCAAATTCGACCTCATCTTCCATAACAATTACCGTGAGGCCTACCGTTCCAATCATAGTAATCAGGACATCTAGGCGATGCACCTTGCTTCGCTTGGAAATATTCTCATAATCTTGTTCAGATATTAGATACGTATCATCAAAATTAATCTTACCACCGGTTATATGCCGGGATGTAATCAAAGGAAACCCAACAGGAGAAGACTTTGGTGATTCATGGGTGCCATCACGAACATCAATGATTTTTTGGCAATTTGTTACTAGCCACCCCACCGGCACCGGCCCCAGTTCCGATTCCTCGAAGCTGTCGGGGAAGAGCGCGGCGGTGGCGGCGTCCATGCCTTCCGGCTCGCGGCCTTCCTGTTTGGCGCGGACGGGATCGAAGTCCACAAACCACGATTTGAACAAGGCTTGGGCGATGGCTTCGAGGGTGGTGTTGGTTTCGCGGAGAATGGTGATGCGGTCGTCAATGCCTTTGAGCAATTCAACCACCTGGTCTTGCTTGTGCAAGGCGGGGACAGCTACTTTCATCGTCTTTGCCGCGCCAACATTAAAGTGCTGTTGAACAGCGCCAACGGTATGTGACTCAATGTGATGCGTGGCTACAGAATTAACCCAATAACAGAGGAAGTGTGGCCGTATTTCTTTGCCGCAGCGGACGACAACCAAATCTGAGCAATTTGCTTCCTGCAACCAGTCAGGGATTACCGCACAAGTACCAGGTTTGCCAGTACGGACAATCACAACATCACCGGGACGGAGCGTCGATTTTTTTATGCGTTGGTGAAACCCTGGAGTCACGAATTTCAAGTCGCTCATGTTGATTCTGAATTGATCAATGTTCAGCGAACGCAGAAATGGGACGCCGGATTCAACGTACTCTGAAGCCATCGAGCCAACGAAACCAACCGTAACTTCATCAGCTATTAGTACAAGTTCTTTGAGTGGCCAATCAGAACTCATTCCCCAGCCCTCCCAGCTTCTGCCAGATCAGCCCATCGAGTTATCCGATTCGGTAGGGGCAAAGCCAGCACCTCACCGGCTTTGCCCTTGGTGCCGTGGAGCTCAAAGGCGGGAAAAGCCGGTATTGTCCGGTTGGGTTTAAGCTCCGAAGCAAAATAGTTCCCTCCCCCCTGGCGGGGGAGGGTTAGGGTGGGGGGGAAGGTGCCACCTTTACTGCCATTGGTAGCTGCACCCACCCCCCAACCCCCACCCGTCAAGGGAGGGGGAGTTACATGTAAGCTGACCGGGCAAAGGCGATGCAGTGCGCACATCCCCCAGCCCTCCCAGCTTCTGCCGGATCAGCCCATCCAGTTATCCGATTCGGTAGGGGCAAAGCCAGCGCCTCACCTGCTTTGCCCTTGGTGCCGTGGTGATCAAAGGCAAGTAAAGCCGGTAATCTCCTGCTGGGTATAAGCTCCGAAGCAAAAAAGTCCCCTCCCCCCTTGCGGGGGAGGGTTAGGGTGGGGGGGGAAGTGCCGTATTTGCTGCCATTGGTAGCTGCACCCACCCCCCAACCCCCTCCCGTCAAGGGAGGGGGAGTTACATGTAAGCTGGCCGGGCAATGGCAATGCAGCGCGCTCATACCCCAGCCCTCCCAGCTTCTGCCGGATCGGCCCATCGAGTTATCCGATTCTGTAGGGGCAAAGCCAGCGCCTCACCTGCTTTGCCCTTGGTGCCGTGGTGATCAAAGGCGAGTAAAGCCGGTAATCTCCTGCTGGGTATAAGCTCCGAAGCAAAAAAGTCCCCTCCCCCCTTGCGGGGGAGGGGTAGGGTGGGGGGGAAGGTGCCATCTTTG